>ERZ772860.29-NODE-29-length-129817-cov-12.145482_pt1 | contig 129817 bp, 139 predicted proteins | sample MGYA00511342_ERZ772860 | MGnify/ENA primary metagenome ERZ772860 (study PRJEB29015, sample SAMEA2737665) | human gut metagenome | biome: human gut; feature: human-associated habitat; material: faeces | place: China | collected 2012 ... | reverse complement strand
AGCGTAAGATCTCCGTCGGCGATAAGATGGCCGGCCGCCACGGCAACAAGGGCGTTGTCTCGCGCATACTTCCGCGTGAGGATATGCCTTATCTGCCCGACGGCACTCCGCTTGATATAGTCCTTAACCCCCTGGGCGTTCCTTCCCGTATGAATATCGGTCAGGTCCTCGAGGTTCACCTCGGCTATGCGGCTCAGGCACTCGGCTGGAAGGTCGCAACGCCTATCTTCAACGGCGCAAACGAATCCACCATCCGCGATACCCTGCGTCAGGCCGGCCTGCGCGAGGACGGCAAGAGCGTCCTGTACGACGGCCGCACCGGCGAAAAATTTGATAACGACGTAACCGTCGGCTGGGTCTACTTCCTCAAGCTGCACCACCTGGTCGATGATAAGATCCATGCTCGCAGCACCGGCCCCTACAGCCTCGTTACCCAGCAGCCTCTCGGCGGCAAGGCTCAGTTCGGCGGCCAGCGCTTCGGCGAAATGGAAGTTTGGGCCCTCGAGGCTTACGGTGCGGCGTACACCCTGCAGGAGATACTCACTGTCAAGTCCGACGATGTCACAGGCCGTGTACGCACCTATGAGAGCATCGTAAAGGGCGACAATATTCCGCAGCCCGGCGTACCCGAATCGTTCAAGGTCCTGGTCAAGGAGCTTCAGTCTCTGTGTCTTGATATCCGCGTTCTGGATAAGGACGGCCAGGAGATCGAACTCAAGGATGATGACGATGACGATTTCGTTCCCAAGATGAAGGACGAGATGTACGATACCATGTCCGATGACGACGATATCGAGGCCGAGGGCTATACGATCGAGGACGTTCCCGAGACCGACGATGATGATTTCGGTTTCATGTCCGATGATGACTACAGTGAGGAGGATGAATAATAATGAGTTTTACACCGTTTGACGCCATAAAAATAGGCATTGCCTCCCCTGAAATGATCCTTTCCTGGTCCTCCGGCGAGGTCACCAAGCCCGAGACCATCAACTACCGCACCCTTAAGCCCGAGCGCGACGGCCTGTTCTGCGAGCGCATTTTCGGACCGACCAAGGACTGGGAGTGCCACTGCGGCAAGTACAAGAAGATCAGCTACAAGGGCAAGATCTGCGACCGCTGCGGCGTTGAAGTCACAAAGAGCAAGGTTCGCCGCGAGCGCATGGGTCACATAGAGCTTGCCGCCCCCGTGTCTCATATCTGGTACTTCAAGGGCATACCCAGCCGCATGGGCCTGCTGCTCGACCTCACTCCGAGAGTGCTTGAGAAGGTCCTGTACTTTGCAAACTATATAGTCACAGACCCCGGCTTCACTCCGCTGGAAAAGTGCCAGATACTCACCGAAAAAGAGTATCGCGATATGCGCGAGAAGTACGAGGACGACTTTGATGCCGGCATGGGCGCCGAGGCAATAAAAAAGCTCCTCCAGCAGATCGACTGCGAGCAGCTTTCCGCTCAGCTCAGAGAAGAACTGGCAAACGCCTCCGGCCAGAAGAAGGCAAAGCTCGTCAAGCGCCTTGAGGTCGTCGAGGCATTCCGCCAGAGCGGCAACAAGCCCGAGTGGATGATAATCGACATTTTGCCGGTCATCCCTCCCGAGATCCGCCCCATGGTCCAGCTCGACGGCGGCCGCTTTGCAACAAGCGACCTCAACGATCTGTACCGCCGCGTCATTAACCGCAATAACCGTCTTAAGAGACTTATCCAGCTCAACGCGCCCGACATCATCGTGCGCAACGAGAAGCGCATGCTTCAGGAAGCCGTTGACGCACTTATCGACAACGGCCGCCGCGGCAGAGCCGTGACCGGCGCAAACTCCCGTGCGCTCAAGTCTCTGTCGGATATGCTCAAGGGCAAGCAGGGACGTTTCCGTCAGAACCTTCTGGGCAAGCGCGTTGACTACTCCGGCCGTAGCGTTATCGTTGTCGGCCCTGATCTTAAGATCTATCAGTGCGGCGTTCCCAAGGAAATGGCCATTGAGCTGTTCCGCCCCTTCGTCATGAAGAAGCTTGTTGAGGACGGCGTTGCAAACAACATCAAGTCCGCAAAGAAGATGGTCGATAAGCAGCGCACCGAGGTTTGGGACGCGCTCGAGGTCGTCATAAAGGAGCACCCCGTGCTGCTCAACCGCGCACCTACTCTGCACCGTCTGGGCATTCAGGCGTTCGAGCCTATCCTCGTTGAGGGCCGCGCGCTCAAGCTGCATCCTCTGGTATGTACAGCATACAACGCCGACTTCGACGGCGACCAGATGGCTATCCACGTTCCTCTGTCTGCCGAAGCGCAGGCCGAGGCAAGAATACTCATGCTCTCGGCAAACAACCTCCTGCGTCCGCAGGACGGCCACCCCGTAACCGTTCCTACTCAGGATATGATCCTCGGCTCCTACTACCTGACAATGAAGCGTATAGGCAAGGCCGAAAAGGGCGCAGAGCATGTGTTCGTCACCGACCCCGGCGACACCGATCTGCCTGCAAATGAGATCGTTGACGGCGATGACTTCGTCGCAGCCGAGGAAAAGGCAGCCGCAGAGGGCGGCAAGGCTCCGTCTTACAAGCCCCTGCTTATATACCGTGACCCCAACGAGGCTGTCATGGCGTACAGTCAGGGCGAGGTCGGCCTGCACGCTCCTATCCTCGTTCGTGTTACCAAGAGCTTTGACGGCGTTGAGAAGTCCAAGGTCATAGAGAGCACCGTCGGCAGAATAATCTTCAACGAGAAGATCCCCCAGGATCTCGGCTATGTTGACAGAAGCGATCCGGAGCATGCCTTTGACCATGAGATCGGCTTCCAGGTCGGCAAGAAGCAGCTCGGCGATATCATCGACCGCTGCATCAAGATCCACGATTTCACCATTTCCGCCGAGGTGCTTGACGGCATCAAGGCAATGGGCTATAAGTATTCGACCGTGGGCGCTATCACGATCTCCATCGCCGATATGACCGTCCCCGAAGCGAAAAAGACCCTCATCAGCGAAACTGAGAACAAGGTCCTCGCAATCGAGCGTCAGTTCAAGCGCGGCTTTATCACCGATGATGAGCGCTATCGTCTGGTCGTTTCCGAGTGGGAGCAGACCACCAAGGACGTCACCAGCGCACTGCAGAACTGCCTGGATACCTACAATCCTATCTACATGATGGCAAACTCCGGTGCTCGTGGCTCCATGAACCAGATCCGTCAGCTTGCCGGTATGCGCGGCCTTATGGCTAACACCTCCGGTAAGACCATCGAGATCCCCATCAAGGCAAACTTCCGTGAAGGCCTCAGCGTTCTGGAGTACTTCATCTCCTCCCGAGGCGCCCGTAAAGGCCTTGCCGATACCGCACTTCGTACCGCCGACTCCGGTTACCTTACCCGTCGAATGGTCGATGTCTGCCAGGATGTTATCATCCGCGAGCCTGACTGCGGCACGCATGACGGCGTATGGGCAGCTGCCATCTACGACAAGGGCCAGCTCGTCCAGTCCTTCGGCACCAGCATCCACGGCAGATTCCCGGCAGTTCCGGTCTGCGATCCGCAGACCGGCGAGGTGCTGTTTGATACCGATCATATGCTTATGCCTGCGGACGCAGAGATCCTTGAGGCGCACGGCATCGAGCGAGTGCTCATCCGCAGCGTTCTGTCCTGCGAGGCTCGCACCGGCGTGTGCGCAAAGTGCTACGGCATCAACCTTGCGATCGGCCAGCCCGTCAGCGCAGGCGAAGCCGTCGGCGTTATCGCGGCTCAGTCCATCGGCGAACCCGGTACTCAGCTTACCATGCGTACCTTCCACACCGGCGGTATCGCAGGCGACGATATCACTCAGGGTCTTCCCCGTGTTGAAGAGCTGTTCGAGGCGCGCAAGCCCAAGAAGATGGCTGTCCTTGCCGAGGTTTCCGGCACGGTTTCCATCGAGGAGACAAAGAAGGGCGCGCTGTTTGCAATAAGCGTCACCAGCGAGGAAGAGGGCGAGACAAAGGTCTACACCGTTCCTCACTCGGCAGGTATTCTCGTCAAGAACGGCGACCATGTCGATAAGGGTCAGGAGCTGACCAGCGGCGCACTCAGCCCGCACGATGTTCTGCGCATCCGCGGTATCGACGATGATGAGTTCGGCCGTCCCGGCGTTCGCACCTATATCATTCAGGAGGTCCAGAAGGTTTACCGTCAGCAGGGCGTTGATATCAACGATAAGCATATCGAGATCATCGTTCGCCAGATGATGCGCAAGGTCAAGATCGAGGATTCCGGAAGCACCGATCTGCTCTCCGGCTCGACCGTCGATATCGGCGAGCTCAAGGCAGCAAACCGCAAGATCGAAGAGCGCATCGAAGCAGGCGAGGAGGGCCTCAGCAAGGCGACCTACACCCAGCTTCTCATGGGTATCACCAAGGCTTCTCTGGCAACGGAAAGCTTCCTGTCGGCAGCATCCTTCCAGGAGACCACCAAGGTTCTTACCGAGGCGGCTATCAAGGGCAAGGTCGATCACCTTGTCGGCCTGAAGGAAAACGTCATCATCGGCAAGCTTATCCCGGCCGGCACAGGACTTTCCATGTACCGCGACTTCAAGGAGCAGACCGATGATACCGTTACCGACGATCCTGCTCAGTACGTTGACCTGTCCGCACTCGTCGGCAAGACCAACGCACTTTGATAACGTAATAATAACAAAACCACCCGGCTGAAAAAGTCGGGTGGTTATTTTCACGAAAAATGCGGCGTTTATGAAGCGTGCAAAAAGTAACAGACTTTTTTGACACACTTAGTGGCGCATTCGCGCCCCTTTACTTTTTGCCCTGTTGGCGTTATCATATTGTCAGCAACAGTTCAGGAGGAGAGCATGAACAAAACAGCACTTATAATGATCGACATGCAGAGAGGATTTATCGACCCGTCCTCGCCGATCTGCATAGCCGGGGCTGCCGGAACGGTGCCTGCATGCGCTGAGGCGATACGCTTTTTCCACGAAGCTGAGCTCCCGGTGTTTTACGCCGTGCGGCACTATCGCGCCGACGGCAGTGACGTTGAGAAAGCGCGCGCCAAGGTGTGGGCAGACGGGGGAAAGCCGCTGTCGGAGGCTTGCGATGAGAGCATGTCCGATGCGTTTCCCGAGGAATTTGAGGTCATTGACAGCGACCGGGTCATGATAAAGCCGCGCTTCTCGGCGTTTTTCGCAACGAGCCTTGACCTTGTCCTGCGCCGGCTCGGTGTGCAGACGGTCGTGCTTGCCGGAACCACAACGCCAAACTGCATCCGCACGACCTGCTACGACGCTCTGTCGCTCGACTATGACGTTATCGTGCTCAGCGACTGCACATCGTCCGTAACGCCGCAGGTGCAGCGCGCAAACCTCGAGGATATGCAGCGCATAGGCGCGCAGATAATGACGCTTGATGAAATTAAAAACCACAGCTAAAGCTTTAGCCGTGGTTTTAAATTTTGTATCGTTTATTCGTCCTTTGAGATCATTTGCAGCGCATGCTCAAGAACGCCGAGCACCGCGCTCAAATTCTGTTTTGCGCCGCCCTCGTTGCCGGGGAGGTTGAGAATGAGGCTTTTGCCGCGTATTCCGGCGACGCCCCTTGTGAGCATTGCGCGCGGAGTAAGGCCGAGACTGTAATGCAGCATCGCCTGGGGAATGGCCGGTATCTCTCGCGAGATAACGTCGCGCGTAGCCTCGGGGGTGATGTCGCGCTTGCCGAAGCCGGTTCCGCCTGTTGAAACTATGAGATCTGCGCCAAGCTCGTATGCGCATTTTATAAACTCGGCAGATATCTCGTGCCGCTCGTCGGGAACAAGCCCTCTGTAGATAACGGGGAAGCCTGCCTCCTCGAGCATCTGAGCGACGGCAGGGCCGCTTTTATCGACCTTTTCGCCTGTCGAGCATCTGTCGCTAACTGTGATAACCGCAGCTTTGTAGTCCATGTGACCCTCCTTATTTCTTGAAGCTGTCTTTAAGTGCAACCGCGCGATTGAATACGAGGTGTTCCGGGGACGAATCCTTGCTGTCAACGCAGAAGTAGCCCATGCGCAGGAACTGGAACTGAGCCGGAGCGGCAGCGCCCTCAAGCATCTTTTCAAGCTTGCAGCCTGTGAGAACCTCGAGCGAGTCGGGGTTGAGGCAGCTTATATAATCCTTGTCCGCAGCGTCCGGATCGGGATCGGAGAACAGATTGCTGTACAGCCTGACCTCCGCGTCGGCGCAGTTTCTTGCATCGACCCAGTGTATCGTTGCACCCTTGACCTTGCGTCCGTCGGCAGGATCGCCTCCGCGGCTTTCGGGATCGTAGGTCGCGAGGACCTCGGTGACATTGCCGTCGGCATCCTTAACGCAGCCGGTGCAGGTGATGAGATATGCACCCTTCAGGCGGCACTCGGGGCCGTCCGGATAAAGCCTTTTATACTTGGGAACGGGAACTTCAAGAAAATCCTCGGATTCGATCCACAGATCGCGCGAGAAGGTGACCTTTCTCGTTCCGGCCTCCGGATCGTTGGGGTTATTCTCAACGTCAAGCTCCTCGCTCTGCCCCTCGGGATAGTTCGTTATCGTGAGCTTTATCGGGCGGAGGACCGCCATCGCGCGCTGAGCGTGATCGTTCAGATCCTCGCGAAGGCAGTGCTCAAGGAAGGAAAACTCGACTGTACTCGGAACCTTTGCAACGCCGATCCTCTCACAGAAATTGCGGATCGACTGCGGCGTGTATCCGCGGCGGCGCAGACCGCACAGCGTCGGCATACGCGGATCGTCCCAGCCGGAGACGAGGCCTTCTTCTACAAGCCTTCTGAGCTTGCGCTTGCTCAGAACGGTGTAGTTTATACCAAGGCGCGCAAACTCGATCTGGCGCGGCTTTGATGGCACGGAGACGTTGTTTATGACCCAGTCGTACAGCGGACGGTGGTCTTCATACTCAAGCGAGCACAGCGAGTGGGTTATGCCCTCAAGCGCGTCCTGAATGGGGTGAGCAAAGTCGTACATGGGGAAGATGCACCACTTCGTGCCCTGACGGTGATGCTCGATATATCTGATGCGGTAGAGCACGGGATCGCGCATGTTGAAGTTGCCGGAGGCAAGGTCGATCTTTGCGCGCAGCGTGTATTTTCCCTCGGGAAATTCGCCGTTTTTCATGCGCTCGAACAGGTCGAGGTTTTCCTCAACGGGTCTGTCTCTGTAAGGGCTTACGGCAGGCTTGCCCGTATCGCCGCGATACTCCTTGAACTGCTCGGGCGTAAGCTCGCAGACGTAAGCAAGACCCTTTTTTATAAGCTCGACGGCGTATTCATAGGTCTTTTCAAAGTAATCCGAGCCGTAGAAAAAGCGGTCGCCCCAGTCAAAGCCGAGCCAGTGGATATCCTCCTGAATGGCATCGACATACTCGGTGTCCTCCTTGGCCGGATTCGTGTCGTCCATGCGCAGGTTGCATATGCCGCCGTACTTTTCGGCGGTGCCGAAATCTATGATAAGCGCCTTGCAGTGGCCGATGTGCAGATAACCGTTCGGCTCGGGCGGAAAACGTGTGTGCACCTGCATTCCGGCAAATCTGCCGCCCTCGGCAAGGTCCTCGTCGATAAAGTTTTCAATAAAATTCTTGCTTATCTCTTCCATGGTTGTACTCCTGTAATATTGGATAAAGAAATTATAAACGATATTTTACTCAATTACAATAATAAAACTTAAATTTAGCACTGCTGTTGCATATACGATTGAGAAAACGCGAAAACTGTGATAATATGATCATAGGTGATAAATATGAGCGAAAAATTTGATATACTCATCATCGGCGCAGGCCCTGCCGGAGTTTCGGCGGCGCTGACGGCCTGCAACCGAGGCAAAAAAACGGGCGTTATCTCAAATCCGCCGGAGAGCAGCAAGCTCTGGCTTGCCGAAAGCGTGAGCAATTATCCCGGCATGACCGGCACAGGCAGCGACATTGTCAAAGCAATGCGCCGCCAGCTTGAGGAAAGCGACGCCGAGGTGATACAAGGCCGCGCGCTGAGCGTTGTGCCGCTGGGCAAAACGATAGGGGTTGCCGTCGGCAGGGAATTTTATGAATCAAGCGCCGTTATCGTTGCTGCCGGCATAAGCCGCCGCCCGATATGCCCGGGCGAGACCGAGTTTCTCGGCAGGGGAGTGAGCTACTGCGCGACCTGCGACGGCATGCTCTATAAGGGAAAAACGGTTGCCGTTATCGGCGACAGCGAGGAGGCACGGCACGATGCGAAGTTTCTGCGCGATATCGGCTGCAAGGTGCTGAGCTTTTCCGGCAGGGAGAAGTTTGATATCCGCGGCGGCATGAAGGCCGATACCCTTGTTGCCGACGGAACGGAATACGCCGTCGATTGCGTGTTCATCCTCAAGGACACCCTCACGGCCGAAAGCCTTGTTTCCGGCATTGAATCCGAGCGCGGCATAATCAAAACCGACCGCAGCTGCAAAACCAACATCAAGGGCGTTTTTGCCGCCGGCGACTGCACCGGCGCACCGTATCAGATAGCAAAGGCCGTGGGCGACGGCAACATCGCCGCCCTGTCGGCTTGCGAATATATAAACACAGAAAAGGAGATATGAAAAATGTCTATTATGCATCTTACAAAGGATAACTTCGATTCGATCACCTCCTCCGGCCTCGTGCTGGTCGATTTCTGGGCAACATGGTGCGGCCCCTGCCGCATGCAGGCTCCGATACTCGAGGAGTTTGATAAGCAGATGGAGGGGAGAGTCCGGGTCTGCAAGCTCGATGTTGACGAGGTACCGGCCATAGCTCAGCGCTTCGGCGTTATGAGCATCCCGACGCTTATCGCCTTCAAGGACGGCAAGCAGCTCAGCAAGGAAGTCGGCGTTACAAGCTGCGAAGAGCTTATGACAATGTTCGGCTGATAACTTTAAAAAATTGTTGCAATATTTATTGCATTTCAAATTCCGCCCGTATATAATTGAGTATCCGCTGTATACGGGCGGAATTTTTAATTCGGGAGGAAAAAATGTCTGACTATATAATTAGCTGCTGCTCGACGGCAGACCTTACAAAGGAACACTTTGAAGCACGCGATATAAAATATGTCTGCTTCCACTATATGCTCGACGGCGAAGATTACATGGACGATCTCGGTCAGAGCATGCCGTTTGAAGAGTTTTATAAGAAAATGGCCGAAGGTGCCGATACCAAGACAAGTCAGGTAAACGTTGCCGAGTATATCGACTATTTCACGCCCTTCCTCAAAGAGGGCAAGGACATTCTGCATGTTACGCTCTCCAGCGGCATTTCCGGAACGGTGAACTCCGCGCGCAACGCGGCTGCCATGCTTGCAGAGGAGTATCCCGAACGCAAGATTTACATAGTCGATTCCCTCGGCGCATCCTCGGGCTACGGCCTGCTCATGGACGCTTTGGTAGATAAGCGCGACGAGGGCATGAGCATTGACGAGGCGCATGATTGGATCGAGGCAAACAAGCTTCATCTGCACCACTGGTTCTTCTCAACAGACCTCAGCTTCTATGTCAAGGGCGGCAGAATTTCAAAGGCGGCAGGCTTCTTCGGAACGATGCTCAATATATGTCCTCTGCTTAACATGGATAACCTCGGCAGACTTATTCCCAGGGAAAAGATCCGCACGAAGAAAAAGGTCATAAAGACGATCGTCGAGCGAATGGAGCAATGCGCAAACGACGGCCTTGATTATTCCGGCAAGTGCTATATCTCACAGTCCGGCTGCGTTGAGGATGCAAAGGAAGTTGCCGCGCTTGTTGAGGAACGCTTCCCCAAGCTCAACGGCAAGGTCGAGATAAACTATGTCGGCACGACCATCGGCAGCCACACCGGCCCCGGCACCGTTGCGCTGTTCTTCTGGGGCGCTGAGCGCGGCGAGTGATGGATAATGAACGGTAAGTTTTCTAAGCTGAAAGATATTCACAGCAGGTTTACATGGCTTGAGCTTCTGCTGCTCACGGGCTGGATATTCCTTATGTGTATATACATATCACCGGGCTCCTTCAGGCACACGGTAGGCTTTATGCTCAGGAATCCGCTTCTTATACTTCTGAACGTCCTGCCGATAGCCGTGCTGCTGCTTGTGATATATTTTGCCTGCATGAACAGCTTTGCCGCCGGAGCGGCCGCTAACCTTGTGTTCGGGCTGCTGTCGTATGCAAACCTGCTCAAGATAGACGGACGCGATGATCCGCTTGTACCGGCGGATATACTCCTGCTGCGTGAGGCGCTTCAGGCCTCCGGCGATTACAGGCTTGATCTTCACCCGGCGGTCATAGCGGTGATCGTTTTATCGACAGCCGTTTTTATAGCCCTTGCGATCGTGCTTGGCAGAACGAGGAAGCGCCCTGCCGTGCCGCGTATAGTCGGCATCGTGCTGAGCATAGCTGTTTTCGCAGGCGCATTCTTCGGCCTTTATCGCGACAGGGAGCTGTATGCCTCGTTCCCGGTGAGCTCGGAATATAACGTGACGTCGATATTCAACGAGCTTGGACTTAACTATTGCTTCTTATATAACTTTAACCTTTATACGGTCGATAAGCCCGACGGATATTCCGAAAAAACCGTAGAAAGCTATATTTCAGAGCAGAAAACCGAAGAGCCTGAGGGCGTAAAGCCGCAGATGATCATGATAATGTGCGAGGCGTTTAACGATGTCACCGATGCCGACGCGTTCACATATTCCGAAAAAGACGATCCGATGCGCGGCTTTCACGAGGTCGCATCAAGTCCGAACAGTATCAGCGGCCACATCGTTGTGCCCAATTTCGGAGCGGGAACCGCGAATACGGAGTTTGACGTGCTCACCGGCATGCAGACAAATCTCATAAGCGCAACATCAAATTCGGCTATGAGATCGTTCCACCACTCTGTTCCGTCAATGGCAACGCTTCTTGGCGACCAGGGATATTCGAGCCTCTATTTCCATCCCGGCAACAGCTGGTTTTACAATCGCGATTCGGCGCTGAGCTTTCTGGGCATTGATGAGCGCGTGTTTGTTGAGGATCTTGAGGATAAATCCAAAATGGAAACAGCCTTCCTGAAAAACCTCAAGTCGCTTGTCGCCGAGCGCACGCAAAACGGCGAAAGGCTGTTCACCTACGCAACGACCATTCAGAACCATCAGGCGTATACTTATTCCAAGTACGATTTTGAGGTCCCCAAGGTGCAGACCAGTGTTCAGCTGAGCGACTATGCCGAGGAGCTTTTGTCGGTGTATGCCTATGGCGTGAAGTGCTCTTCGGATATGCTGCTTGAGCTGACGGAGTACTTAAACGGCCTTGATGATCCGTATGTGCTCGTGTTTTTCGGAGATCACAGGCCGAATCTCGGCGCGGACTATCTTGCGTATAACGAGATCGGCATGGATATTGCCGATGACGTTGTTGCAAACTGCTCGGCTCCCTTTGTCATATGGGCAAACGACGCATATGCAAAAACCTCGGATTTTGCCGAGCGCTTTGCGTCGCTGGGTATCCCCGAGGACGGTTATATAAGCGCAAGCTTCCTCGGCGAAGTTACCCTTGAGTTTGCAGGCTGCGCAAAGAGCGAGCCGTTTTTCAGCTTCCTTTCCGACCTGCGCCGCGAGATCCCCGTTATAAAGACCGGCGTGAACAGCGACGCCGAGCAGCCGATGATAGATAAGCTGCACTGCTGGCAGTACTATCGCATGAGCTGAAAATCCCGGCTTGACTTTTTGGGTAAAAAGTGCATATAATATATTTTACTAAAGGCAATGACGGACAGGAGTAAGCCAAGCATGCTTTTCAGAGAGGGAACGGACAGTGAAAGTTCCTAAGGCGTGCCGCCGAAGGTCGGTCCCGAGCAGCCGTGCCGAAATCCAAGTAGGCCGGACGGGAGCTCCCGTTACAGAGCAGTGAGTGCCGCGCATTGCGCGGAATTCAGGTGGTACCGCGTAATACTGCGCCCTGATGAATGTCGGGGCGCAGTTTTTTTATTTGTTAAGGAGGATCAGATATGAAAGAGCTGCCGAAGGTGTATGACCCCGGTACGGTTGAAAAAAGAATATATGAAATGTGGCAGTCGCATGGCTGCTTCAAGGGCGTCATAGACCCCGACAAAAAGCCGTTTTCAATAGTTATGCCGCCCCCCAACGTAACAGGTCAGCTGCACATGGGTCACGCGCTCGACTCGACATTGCAGGATATACTGACGCGCTATAAGCGCATGCAGGGCTATGCCGCACTTTGGCTTCCCGGCACCGATCATGCAGGCATTGCGACCCAGATAAAGGTCGAAGAGGAGCTTCGTGTTAAGGAGGGCCTTACGCGTTATGACCTCGGCCGCGAGAAATTCCTCGACCGCGTTTGGGAATGGAAGAACAAATACGGCGACCGCATCGTTGAGCAGCAGAAGGTGCTCGGCGCATCCTGCGATTGGGACAGAAGCGCGTTCACGATGGACGAGACACGCGCAAAGAGCGTACGCGAAACATTCTGCGAGCTGTACGAAAAGGGACTTATCTATAAGGGCAGCCGCATCATCAACTGGTGCCCTAAGTGCCGCACGGCGCTTTCCGACGCCGAGGTCGAGTACAAGGATATGCCCGGCTCCTTCTGGCACATAAGATACCCCATCGAGGATTCTGACGAGGAGTTCATCATCGCGACCACACGTCCCGAGACCATGCTCGGCGACTCCGGCGTTGCCGTTCACCCCGATGACGAGCGCTATAAGCACCTTGTCGGCAAGAACGCCATCCTGCCGCTGGTGGGAAGAAAGCTCCCCATCGTTGCCGACGAGTATGTTGAGCTTGGCTTCGGCACGGGCGCTGTCAAAATGACGCCCTGCCATGACCCCAATGACTATGAGGTCGGCCTCAGACATGATCTCGAGCAGATACTTTGCATCGACGAGGACGCGAAAATAATAAACGGCGGAAAGTATAACGGCATGGATCGCTACGAGGCGCGCAAGGCCATCGTAGCCGACCTCGAGGAGCAGGGCTATCTCGTTAAGGTCGAGCCGTATAACCACAATGTCGGCTGCTGCTACCGCTGCGGCACCGTTGTCGAGCCGCTCACAAGCCCCCAGTGGTTTGTCAAGATGAAGCCTCTGGCCGAGGCGGCGATCGAGGTCGTTAAGGACGGAAGAATAAAATTCGTTCCCGAGCGCTTCACAAAGACCTATATGAACTGGATGGAAAATGTCCACGACTGGTGCATCTCCCGTCAACTCTGGTGGGGGCACAGAATACCGGCATGGTACTGCGACGATTGCGGCAAGATAACCGTGTCTCGCACCGATCCCTGTGAGTGCGAGCACTGCCACAGCAAGAATATCCATCAGGAAGAGGACGTTCTCGATACATGGTTCAGTTCAGCACTCTGGCCGTTCTCGACCATGGGCTGGCCGGACAAGACCCCCGAGCTTGACTACTGGTATCCGACCTCGGTCATGGTAACGGGTTATGATATCATCTTCTTCTGGGTCGCGCGAATGATCTTTTCCGGCATGGAGCAGATGAAAAAGGAGCCGTTCCACACAGTGTTCATCCACGGCCTTGTACGCGACAGTCAGGGCAGAAAAATGTCCAAGAGCCTCGGCAACGGCATTGATCCGCTGGAGATGGCCGAAAAGTACGGCGCGGACGCGCTGCGCTTTAACCTCATAACCGGCAACAGCCCCGGCAACGACATGCGCTTCTACGTTGAAAAGTGCGAGGCGATGCGCAACTTCTGCAATAAGATCTGGAACGCATCGCGCTTTGTCATGATGAACCTCACCGTTGAGGATAATCATCTGCCCGAGACGCTTGAGACCGAGGATAATTGGATCCTCTCCAAGCTCAACCGCGTCGTCAAAGAGGTCTGCGATAATATGGACAGCTTTGAGCTGGGCGTTGCGGCAGGCAAGATATACGATTTCATCTGGGATGATTACTGCGACTGGTACATTGAGCTGACAAAACCGCGCCTGAACGGCGATGACGAGGCGGCAAAGGAGAGCGCCCAGCGCGTGCTTCTGTATGTCCTTGTTGAGATACTTAAGCTCCTGCACCCGTTCATGCCGTTTATCACCGAGGAGATATGGCAGGCGCTGCCGCACGAGGGCGATGCGCTTATGATGCAGTCTTACCCCGAGTACAGCGAAGCGCTCAACTTCCCCGAGGACGAGGCAAACTTCGGCATGGTCATGGATGCCATCAAGGCCGTCCGCGCGCGCAGATCCGAAATGAACGTACCCCCGTCCAGAAAGAGCCACCTTATCATAGTCACCGAAAAGGCAAAGGCATTCACCGACGGCGAGAAGTTTATCTGCAAGCTGGCCTATGCCTCCGGCGTTGAGGTCAGAGCGGAGCTTCCCGAGAGCACCGACGGTATGGTGTCCGTCATAACCGATAACGCGCGCATGTTCATGCCCATGGCAGAGCTTGTCGATCTTGAAAAAGAGCGCGCACGCATGGAAAAAGAGCTTGCAAACGCCAAAAAGCAGCTCGACGGGCAGAACGCAAAGCTTGCAAACGAAAACTTCGTTTCCCGCGCGCCGGAAAAGGTCGTTAACGCTGAGCGCGAAAAGAAGGCAAAGCTCGAGGCGCTCATCGAAAATCTTGAGGAAAGCCTCAAAAATCTCGGATAAGCCCGACCGTTTTTTGCAAAATCCGCATATATAAACATTTAAACTGATGCTGAGCATAGCTCGGCATCAGTTTTTTATATTTTTATTGCATTGGAGTGAGGAAAAATGAAGATCGCATCGGAATATTCCGACGGCAGGCTAACGGTGTTTTTAGCAGGCGAGTTAGACCATCACGGCGCAAAAACGGCTGTTGACGGCATTGCCGACAGCATTGACAGATATCTTCCGCGCGACCTCGTGCTCGACCTGACGCAGCTTGGCTTCATGGACTCGTCCGGCATTGCGGTCATAGTACGGAGCTATAAGAAAATGCGCAGCGCCGGGGGTCGGATGTACATTGAAAATCCCCAGAAACAGCCGCTTAAAGTGCTCGATGCCTCGGGCATCGACAGAATGATACCGATCGCCGCAAAAAGGGAGGTAACAACATGACGGTGACAAACTACATAAAGCTTGAATTTCCAAGCTTCAGCTCGAACGAGAGCTTTGCGCGCGCGGCCGCTGCCGGCTTTGCCGCGCAGCTTGACCCGACGCTCGATGAGCTGGGCGATATCAAAACCTCGGTCAGCGAGGCGGTAACAAACTGCATCGTCCACGCGTATCCGGACAGCATAGGGACCATAAGCATGCGCCTTCGCATCCTTGACGGAGAAAAGCTCGAGATAGTTATCCGAGATAAGGGGCGCGGCATAGCCGATCTTCAACAGGCGATGCTGCCGATGTACACCACCGGCGGCGAGGAGCGCAGCGGTATGGGCTTTACCATTATGGAAAGCTTTATGGACAAGCTGAAGGTCAAAAGTACGCCGGGCAAGGGCACTACGGTAACGATGCTGAGAACGATCCGCCAGCGCAGAGGCTTTCGATGACCGAGTGCATGCTCAACGATCTGTGCCTTGCGAAGAAGGGGGACAAGGCGGCGTCCGAGCGGCTCGTTGAGGATAATTCGGGGCTTATCTGGAGCGTTGCGCGGCGCTTTTTCGGCCGCGGCGTTGAGCCGGACGATCTGTATCAGCTCGGCTGCCTCGGCTTCCTTAAAGCCGTTGCGGGCTTCGATCCCGGGTTCGGAACGCAGTTTTCGACCTATGCCGTGCCGAAGATAGCAGGCGAGATACGCAGGTTTCTGCGTGATGACGGAACAGTGAAGGTCAGCCGGGGGATCAAAGAGCGTGCGCTTCATATAAAAAACGCGCGATGCGCGCTTGAGCAGCGCCTCGGCCGTGTGCCGCTGATCTCTGAGCTTGCGGCCGAAACCGGGCTGACACCCGAGGACATCGCTTTTGCAGAAACGGCGGCAAATCCGGCCGAAAGCCTGCAGCGCGAGACGGGCGAAGACGGCTTCACGCTTGAGCACGTTCTGTGCGACACCGAGGGCGAGGAGCGCATGATCGAGCATGTAGCGCTGCGCTGCGCCATTGAAGAGCTTCCCGAGAAGGAGCGGAAGACCCTGTATCTGCGCTATTATCACGGCTTTACTCAGGAAAAAACGGCCAAGGTGCTGGGAGTGTCGCAGGTCCAGATATCGCGCCTTGAGCGCAAAGCGATAGCACAGCTTCGCGAAATGCTGTCGTGACTGAATGCTTACACGCAATTTGAGCGTGTGAGCATTTTTCTTTGCTTTGAAATAATGCATTCTGCCAAAAACTTATTAAGAATTTATTAAATAATGTAAGAACACTTGAAAAACGTAAAGACTGCGTTAAAATATCATGGTGTTTTGTTGGAGTTTTATTGGAGCTTTGCAGAATGTGAGGTGTTTGTATGGAAAAAAGAAAGAGAAGCCTTGCGATCAATATTCTTAACGGCCCAATGTGGGATAAAATACTGCGTTATGCGCTGCCTGTTGCCGCCACCGGCATACTCGGGCAGCTGTTTAATGCCTCGGATATAGCTATCGTCGGTAATTTTGCCGAGGGCGATACGGTCGCGGCGGTCGCAGCCGTCGGCGCAAACGGACCGGTCATCGGCCTGCTGCTTAATATCTTCATCGGCATCGCTCTGGGCGCAAACGTCGTCATAGCAAATGCCATCGGCAGAGGCGATAAGGAAACGGTATCGCGCGCCGTACATACATCGATTGTAGCCGCCGTATTGGGCGGCATTATTGTCGGCTTGCTCGGGCAACTGCTTGCCGAGCCTGTGCTGTCAATGCTTCAGGTGCCGGAGGATGTTTTTCCCCTTGCGCTTAAATATATGCGCATTTATCTTCTCGGCCTGCCGGTAATATTCCTTTATAACTTTGAAGCGGCCATATTCCGCAGCGCCGGCGATACGAAAACGCCGCTTGTGGCGCTTGCCCTGTCCGGCGTTCTGAATGTAATACTCAACCTGTTTTTCGTCGTTGTTCTGAACAAAACCGTTGACGGCGTTGCGATAGCGACGGTGCTTGCAAATGTCGTAAGCTCCGTTGTTCTTCTGCTCAGGCTTTTAAGAAGCGAGCTTTTTATCCATGTTGAGTTTAAGAATCTGCGCATCGACTGGAAAATACTCTGGCGCATACTCAAGATCGGCGTTCCGGCAGGAATACAGGGAGCTGTGTTCTCGCTTTCAAATATCGTAGTCCAGTCTGCGATAAACAGCCTCGGCAAGGTGACGATGGCGGCGTCCTCGGCTGCGTTCAATGTTGAGATCATGGCGTATTATATCCTCAACTCCTTCGGACAGGCCTGCACTACCTTCGTCGGCCAGAACTACGGCGCCGGTCAGATAGACCGCTGCCGCAAGGCGCTCAAGCTCTGCCTTATAGAAAGCGTCATAGCAACCGCCTGTGCAGTCGCAATAGCTCTTGCCTCCGGTAAATACCTTATCGCGCTGTTCAATAACGATCCTGAGGTCATTCGCCTCGGCATGGTAAGATTGAAATTCATTTTTATGTCTTATATTTTTTCAACGATATATGACTGCATGTCCGGCTACATGCGCGGCTTCGGCATTTCGCTGACTCCTGCGCTGCTTACGATATTCGGCGTGTGCGGAACGAGAATAATATGGATTTACATGGTGTTCCCCATGTCGCAGACCTTTGAAACGATCATGCAGGTGTATCCCATTAGCCTTGCGATAAACATGGTTCTCATTTTCTGCGCGCTTATTATAACGCGTCCGTCAAAGCGCTATGACCATGTGGTTCTTGACTCTTGAAAGAGCCGGTCGAACGTGGTAAAATAACACGCTATGAATAATGATTTTAACAAAAGATATCTCGAAGCGAGAAGAAAAGTAATAGAGACCGATTTTGCCGGGCTTAATCCCATGCAGAGAAAGGCTGTCATGGCGACTGAGGGCGCGCTGCTCATCCTTGCGGGCGCAGGCAGCGGCAAAACGACGGTGCTCATAAACAGAATTGCAAATCTCATGCGTTACGGCAAAGCCGGCGACTGCGAGGAGATACCTGAAAATGCAGGCATTGAGGATATCGACGCAATGGCGCGGCTTGACGATGAGGCAAGGCGCACCGCGGCCTTTGAGCCTGTCGAGCCGTGGCGCATCCTCGCAATAACGTTTACGAATAAGGCCGCCGACGAGCTGAAAACAAGGCTTTCAAAAATGCTCGGCGAGGCCGGAGCCGATGTGTGGGCGTCCACCTTCCACTCGGCCTGCGTGCGCATACTGCGCCGCGACGCCGACCGTCTGGGCTTTACGTCGAGCTTCACTATCTATGACAGCTCCGACAGTCAGAGCCTTATAAAGCACATTCTGCGCGATTTTGACCTTGACGATAAAAAATATCCGCCGCGCATGCTCCTTTCGGAGATAAGCCGCGCAAAGGACGATTGCTGCTCGCCCGAGCAGTACTATGCCCGAGCCAAGGCGACCGGCGACGCGCGCAGAGTAAAGATAGCGGAGATCTATGCCGAATACTCTCGCCGCGCGTTCGCAGCCGGCGCAATGGATTTCGACGATCTTATTTACTACACCGTGAAGCTTCTCAATGAAAACGAGGACGTGTGCCAATATTGGCAGAAGCGGTTTAAGTACATACTCATCGACGAATATCAGGATACAAATAAGCTCCAGTACATGCTTGCATCCAAGCTTGCAGAGGGCTGGGGCAATATATGCGTCGTCGGCGATGATGACCAGAGTATTTACAAGTTCCGCGGCGCAACGATCGAGAACATACTTTCGTTCGAGGACGAATATAAGGGCTGCCGCGTCATCCGCCTTGAGCAGAACTACCGCAGCACGGGACATATCCTCGGCGCGGCAAACGCCGTTATCAAAAACAACCTCGGCCGTAAGGGCAAGGAGCTGTGGACAAAGGGTGACATGGGCGAAAAGCCCGAGCTTTATGTTGCCGATAACGAGCACGATGAGGCGCGCTTTGTTGCGTCCCAGATCCTCGGACTGTACGGCAAAGGCGCGTCCTGGGGCGATAACGCGGTGCTTTACCGCATGAACGCGCAGTCGCACCAGATAGAGCAGGCGTTCAAGCGCAACGGCATTCCGTATAAAATTTTCGGCGGCACGGGCTTCTTTGACCGCGCCGAGATAAAGGACATGCTTGCATATCTGTGCGTCATAGCCTCGCCGGATGACGATCTGCGCCTTGGCAGGATAATAAACAATCCGCCGCGCGGCATTGGAGCGAAAAGCATTGAAACCGCCGCCGCCATAGCGCATGAAAATAACTGCTCGCTGTTTTCCGTCATAAGCAAGGCCGATCTCTATCCCGACCTCAGCCGCGCCGCTCCGCGAATGCTGCTGTTTGCCGGGATGATAAACGAGCTTATGGCTCAGAAAGACGAGCTTGCGCCGGACCTTTTGTACGATCAGCTTGTTGAGCGCACCGGATATCTGCGTATGCTGGAAGAAAAGCACACCGTTGAGGATGATGCGCGCGCTCAGAACATAAAAGAACTTAAATCGAGCATCATTAACTATAAAGGTGAGACGGATAATCCCACTCTCGAGGGCTACCTTGCCGACGTTGCCCTGTATACAGATATGGACAACTACGATGACAGCGCCGACTGCGTAGTTATGATGACCATGCATTCGGCAAAGGGACTGGAATTCCCGAACGTCTTTGTCGTCGGCTGTGAGGAGGGCATTTTCCCCGGCATAAAAGCCATCGGTGAAGCCGATGAGATGGAGGAAGAGCGCAGACTTTGCTATGTTGCGATAACGCGCGCAAAAAAGCGCCTGTTCCTTTCCTGCGCGCGGCAGAGAATGCTCTTTGGCCGCACAACGGCAAACCGCGTTTCTCGCTTTATCGACGAGATCCCCGAGGAGCATCTTGAAAAGCGCAACATCCCCAGAGGCTACGGATATTCGGAAAAATCGCAGGTGCAGAAGGAGTTTGCCTTCCGCGCTCCGTCTCAGCAGAGCCTCAAAAAGCCCGTTGCGCCGCCGTCCGCGCCAAAGCCCAAGGCGGCCGAAAAGCCGCAGTTTTCCGTCGGCGACAGAGTGCGCCATAGGGCCTTTGGTGATGGCAAGCTCGTGAAAATGACGCCTATGGGAAATGATTATCTGATAGAAATTGAATTTGACAGCGGCACGGTGAAAAAGCTCATGCTCCGCGCTGCCGCATTGCATATGGTGAAAATATAAATAATGAAAAACCAGAACAAAGCAGCTATCGGGCGCATCTGCCTCATATGCACGACGCTTATATGGGGCAGCTCATTTGTTATTTTAAAGAATGCGCTTGACAGTATCACGCCGATGTGGGTGCTTGCTATCCGCTTCGGCGGCGCGGCGATAATGATGTTTATCGCCTGCCTGCCGCGCATAAAAAAGATAGATAAGCAGTATATAAAGGGCGGAGTTTTAATGGGTATATGCCTTTCGGCGGCATATATCGTGCAGACCTACGGCCTCGTGTATACGACTCCGGGAAAAAACGCCTTTTTGACCGCAACTTACTGCATCTTTGTTCCGTTCCTTTATTGGGCGATAGTGCATAAAAAGCCGGACAGATATAATGTGATCGCAGCCTTTGTGTGCCTAGTCGGCATGGGCTTTGTGTGCCTTAACGATGATCTGAGCGTTAATATCGGCGATATTCTCACGATCTGCTGCGGACTGTTTTACGGCCTGCATATTATCGTAACGGCGCGCTCTGTCGAAGATCGCGACCCGCTTATATTGACGATGCTCCAGTTTGCAACGGGCGCTGTTATCTGCCTTGTCGGAGCTGCGATTTTCGAGCCTGCACCGCATGATCTGTCATCGGGAACATGGCTGAGCATTGCCTATATGACCTTTATCTGCACGGGACTGTGCTTCTTCCTTCAGACCATCGGCCAGAAGTACACGCCGCCGGCGCAGGCCGCCGTTATACTGACGCTTGAGTCCGTGTTCGGAACGGCAATATCCGTCATCCTCGGCGAAGAGGTGCTCACATTCAATATCGCTCTCGGCTTCTGCCTGATATTTATTGCGATAATCACGAGTGAAACAAAGCTCAAATTCCTTCAAAAGCCGCACTCGTGACAAAAATTAATAACATTTTTAAAGCGCAGGCTCAGATGAGCTTGCGCTTTTTGCCGTTTTGATGCAATATTAAATTATCCTGCACACGGTAGGTGATGATAATGATAAAAATTCTCATTGTTGAAGACGAAAAACCGATATCCGACCTTATCAGGCTGAGCCTCGGCAAATCGGGCTACGACTGCGACTGCGCCTATGACGGCATGAGCGCGGCTGATATGCTCGATGAAAATATTTACGACCTTGTGCTGCTTGATATCATGCTGCCCGAGGTCGACGGCTTTGAGCTTTTGGAATATATAAAGCCGCTGTGCATACCGGTCATATTCATAACGGCCAAGGGCTCTGTTAACGATCGTGTGCGCGGACTGCGCATGGGTGCGGAGGACTATATCGTAAAGCCGTTTGAGGTGCTTGAGCTTCAGGCGCGCGTTGATGTTGTCCTTCGCCGGTATAACAAAACAGAAAGCGTTATCAGCATCGGAGACCTTACGATAGATACCGACGCAATGCAGGTGATCCGCTCGGGCGAAGCAGTGCCGCTCACGCGCAAGGAGTATGATCTTCTGCTGCTTTTTGCGCGCAATCCCGGCACGGCGATGTATCGCGAGACCATATACGAGCGCGTGTGGGGCGGAGACTATATATGCGGATCAAAAACAGTTGATATCCACGTTCAGCGTATGCGCAAAAAAGTCGGCTGGGAGCACAAGCTTGTGGCCGTAAACAAGGTCGGCTACCGTCTGGAGGTTTAGAATGAAATTTCGGCTCAAAATCATGCTGTGCATGATATGGCTGCTTTCGCTTGCCTTCGGCATCGGCGGAAGCGTTATGATATGGGGCTCGTTCAGCTCGGCTCTTGCGCAGGAAAAGCAGACCGCCGAGGACTCGTATCGCTTCCTTGTGCGCACGATCGAGATGGTAAACAGCATAAACACGCTGCCCAACACCTCGGATATTGCCGGAGTTTTAAAGAAGATGGACGGCATGGGCATAACAAACTTTTCGGCGATAAGGCTTCTATCCGGCGGCGTGACTGAATACACGTCGGGAAACACCGAGCTTTCGTCGGACTATACCGAAAGCGGCATCGTGATCGAAACGGCGCCGGACGGAGCACATTATTATAAGCTCAGCGGCACTGTCGGCACCGAGGCCGACACGCTCGCGTTCATCGCCTTTTACGACATTTCATCGGTTTTCGCGATGCGCGACGGGCAATTTAAAACGTATGCCGTCGTGTTTGCGGCGACCATTGCCGTGTGCGCCGTGCTGTCGTATTTCATCTCGCTATGGCTGACAAAGCCGCTGGATAAGCTCACAAAGGCGACAAAAAAGCTCGCCGAGGGCGAGTTGTCGTACAGAGCCGATATCCGCACCGGCGATGAGATAGGCCAGCTGTCGGAAAGCTTTGACACTATGGCACAGAAGCTTGAGGAGAATGTCGAACAGCTTCAGGACGCAATGCGCCGCCAGGAGGAGTTTATGGGCAGCTTTGCACACGAGATGAAAACGCCCATGACCTCGATAATCGGATACGCAGACCTCATGCGCACGCAGACGCTCAACCCAGAGGAGCAGACGGCTGCCGTAAACTATATTTTTTCCGAGGGCAAGCGGCTCGAGAGCCTGTCGCTCAAGCTTCTGGATATAATCGTTTTGAAAAACACCGAGATCGAGCTTAAAAGCGCTTCACCCGCTCAGCTCATTTCGCAGACGGCCGATTATCTGCGGCCGGTGTATGCAAAGAACGATATCGGCATCGAGTGCAGCGGCGACGAGGGAGAGTGTCTGCTTGAGCCGGAGCTTGTCAAATCACTGCTGATGAATCTTATTGACAACGCCCGTAAGGCGCTCGGTCACGGCGGACTTATACGCATATCGTCGCAGCTGACCGACACGGGCTGCATCATCCGCGTGCGCGATAACGGCCCCGGCATACCGCCCGAAGCCATAGCGCACCTGACAGAGGCCTTTTACAGAGTCGATAAGTCGCGCTCGCGTGCTCAGGGCGGAGCGGGACTCGGGCTTGCGCTTTGCAGCGACATTGCCCGGCTTCACAACGGAAGCATTGAATTTGAAAGCAGCAGGGAGACCGGAACATGCGTGACGGTGCACTTAAACGGAGGTGCAAAATGAGGAAAAATGCAGCCGTGGCGGCTCTTTTATTGCTTGCCGTGTGCATAGGACTCGGGATTCCGCTCGGTGCATCGGCCGTTCAGGACAGGGCGATTTTGAATAAAAGCGAGAGTATTCCCGATGCCGATGCAACTTTGGGGCTGAACACTCGCGGCAGCGTGAGCCTTGCGCAGAAGTATTGGCTCATGAGCACTCAGCGGCTCAGCGTTACGGAGCTTTCGGATGGCAGGTACATGACATCTGAGCAGGCCGGCGAAAAGGCGCTCGAATATATTGAAATTTTGAATAAATACGATGTAAACCGCGTCGGAACGATGAATGACGGCGAGTACTATATTGCCTATCAGACGCCGCAGCTTATGATGTCCGAAGCTAACAGCCGCGCTCCGTCGCTGATTGCATGGAGCGTTTGCGTAAGTGACAGGGCAGGGAGCATGAATTTCCTAATAGACGACGAAACGGGGGCGCTGCTGTCGCTTTTGTATATTGACCGCGACCGCACGGGCTGGGAGACAGGTACAAAAACGGAGATCGATGCGAACAAGCTGTCGGACATCGTGAGTCAATTTGCGCAAATGTACGGTGCCGAAGTACTCGAAATTTGGGAGAACACAAATGACAACGAGTCAAACTTCAACGAATTCGGCATAGATCTGATGTTTCCCGGAGGACTGGATACTACGGCGTTTGCAGAAAACTCCGAGGCTGAGCAGAATGCGGTCAACTCGCTTACGCTGCGCGTAAACAGCATGGCGTACACATTCAACGACGGAGGAATATTATGAAGATAAGAAAGAGCCGCGCGCTGACGGCGATTGCCGTCTTAGTCGTTCTTGCCGCAATTGCTGCGGCGGCAATGAAGATAGGCCTGTTCGAGCGAAAAAACACCGTGCGCGATGAACCTGTGCCGGATTGGGTGGATGTTCAGCTCATTGATATTGACGGAGCCTCGCGCCGCGGCGTGAAGCTTGAAGAGATAAACGACATCGTTGTCCACTATGTCGGAAATCCCGGCACTACCGCGCAGCAGAACCGAAACTATTTCAATAACCCCGACAGCGAGGTCAGCTCGCATTTTGTCATAGGGCTCGACGGCGAGGTGATACAGTGCGTCCCGCTCGACGAGAAATCATCGGCAACGAGCGAGCGCAACCGCGATACGATATCCATAGAGGTCTGCCACCCGGACGAGAGCGGCAAATTTAACGATTCAACATATCGGTCGCTTGTCAGACTGACGGCGTGGCTGTGCGATACATACGGATTGTCCGCAGACCATGTGATACGCCATTATGACACCTGCGGCAAGGAATGCCCACTGTACTTTGTCCGTCACGAGGATGCATGGGAGCAGTTCAAAGCCGACGTTGATTCGGCAATGTGATACGGAAAAGCCACGCAGAATTTCTGCGTGGCTTTTGGTATTCAGAGAGATGCGTTATGCCTCGATTTTCTTTTCGCCGTCTTTTGCAAGCTTCTTCTGGAGCCAATCCTTACCGTTTACAAAGCGCTCAACGATAAAGGATGCAACATAGTCGCCGGCTGCGTTTACCATTGTTGCAGGGGGATCGACGAGGTTGCCGATAGCCAGCGCGATGGGGAAGGCGATAGCAAGCTGGTCGGGGAAGAACAGGGTGCACAGAACAAGCTCGCCTGTGCCGCCGCCGCCGGGAATGCCGCTCATTGCAACGGAGGAGAACACCGCAACGATAATTGCCAATATCGCCTGGCCGGTGCCGAAGTCCATGCCGAATATGCCGAACAGGAATGCGACCTTTATGATCGCGCTCATTGCTGAGCCGTCCATGTGCATAGTTGCGCCGAGAGGAACGACGATGTTCGAAACCTCCTTCGAGATGCCGGTCTCCTCGGCAACCTCAAGGTTAGTCGGGATCGTCGCAACAGAGGAGCAGGTGCCGAAGGACACTGCCGCCGGGCGGAACAGGTGCTTCCACATGGCCTTCACGCCGCCCTTGCCGCCGCCGAAGCGAGCATAGATCGGGAAGAAGATGAACATGTATGCAAAGCACAGAACGTAGTAGATGATAAGCGTGCGGCTGTAGTCTCCGATGAGGTCGGGACCGTAAGTAGCAACAAGATAGGCAAAGAAGCCAAAGAAGCCGATGGGTGCATAATAGGTAATGATCTTTACGACGTTCATGAGAACGGCAGTGAGGTTATCCAAAAACCTTGCGACCATGCTGTCCTTGCCGCCGGTCATCTGGATGCCGAAGCCGAAGAAAACAGCAGCGATAATAAGCGGAAGGATAGCCTTGCGGCTCCACAGCTCGCCGAAGTCGGGCTTGGTGAAGAAGTTTATGATCATGTCGGTCACGCTCAGCGTTGAGCTGACTTCACCCTCGACTATGGTATAGTCGCCGGTGACAACGGGGCACAGACGTACGATGACGTACATGATAACGGCCGCAATTGCAGCGGTGACGAAGAATGTGCCGACAGTCAGACCCATGACCTTGCCTGCGCGCTTTGCGCTGGACATGTTTGCGATAGCCGATGCTATCGAACAAAACACCATGGGGACGACGACGCAGAACATGAGGTTTATGAAAACCGTGCCGATAGGTTCGAGAACGGTAGCGCCCTTGTCGATGATCTCGCCCGATGCGTCCTTGACGACGGGGTTGAGCGCGCCGACGATACAGCCGCCGACGATACCTGCGAGCATGAATACTATAAAACCGTAGGTTTTAAAGAAAGATTTCTTCTTTGCCATGATTGCACTCCTTAAAAGTTTTTCTGTGAAAATTATATTCGCATGTATTTGCAAAGTAAATTGACGATAGTGCTTGAAACATTGCAAATAATGCTATATAATCCTTTGTGAGAACATTTTGGGAGCATTGTGATGACAAAACGGTATAAATACAGCAATGACGGCTATCTGAACGAGAATTTCAGACTTTTTCACTTAAAGGACAGCTCCGGGCAGGAAAAGGATTTCCATTTTCACGAGTTTGATAAGATCGTCATCCTCATATCCGGCAAGGTCGATTACACCGTTGAGGGCACAGCATATAAGCTTGAGCCGTGGGATATCCTGCTCGTGCGCCATCATATGATCCATAAGGCGGCGATCGACCTTTCGGTACCGTATGAGAGGATAATAATATATCTCGATTCCGCTTATGTTGAGCGATTTGCGCCGAACGCAGGACTGATGGACTGCTTTGCCTCGGCCGAAAAGCGCGGCTATTGCCTCATGCGCCCGGATGAAGGAAGCGTCGGCATGCTGAAGGATGCACTCAAGCGGCTTGAGGATACTCAGAACGATGAGCTTTTCGGCGCGCAGCTTCTGCGCGGCACCATGCTCGTGCAGCTTCTGGTTTTGCTAAACCGCATTATGCTCAGTGATAAAAGCCATGAGGATGTTTCGGCGGATTCGGGAGGTAAGATAGCCCCGGCGCTGTCTTATATAAACGAGAACCTGACAAACGAGCTTAATATTGACGATATGGCGGCGCTGTGCTATTTGAGCCGCTATCACTTCATGCGCCTTTTCAAGGCTCAGACAGGCTGCACGGTGCACAATTACATACGGCAAAAGCGACTTGTGCTGGCTGCGCGGCTCATCCGCGAGGGGATGAGCGCCTCGGCGGCCGCTGCCGAATGCGGCTTTGTTGATTACTCGGCGTTCCACAGAGCCTTCACCAAGACGTTTCGCGTAAGCCCCGGCAGGATCAAAAAACAGTGATACGACAATGTTATGTAAACCGCAGGCAAATGCCTGCGGTCAGCTTATGCCTGCGGTGCGGAAAACTTCTGCTTTACCTGATCTATACGCTGCTGCTGGGCCTGCTCGGAGGAATACCAGCCATGACTTGACATCTCTTTATAAATGCTGTCCTGCATGCTCAGACTGTTGCCAAGTGCGGTGCAGAAGGTCTGATGAACATTGTCGGTGCTTGATTCTATCGCACCGTGCATGAAAAGGTCACACACGCCCTTAGTGGTTAGAAGCAGGTTCTCCATTATATCTCGATCGTTCATATTGTGTCCTCCTCAGACTAGATTGAAAAACTTCGTGAAAAGCTTTTGGTTTTCGTTTATAAGCTGCTGAGCCTGACGTTTCAGCTGAGGATCGGTCAGCTGGTTTGCCGCGAGACTGCACTGCGTCATAAGAAATTTCGTGTGACCGAGCGCGTCTTCAATATACAATAATTCTTTAGGTGTCATTTATTGAACCTCCAAATAAAAATGTTCGTTATTATTATCTGCGAAGTGAGCGTACTTATTCTAAAAGAAAAAATTTTACCGAATTGACACTTTCACGGCCCTGTGAGTCTTGAAATTGACAAACACTTGTGCTATTCTATATACAAATTAAAAAAACAATACAGGGGGTATAGTTTTATGTTCAGCGCAATAGTTTACAAATCGACGACCGGTTCCTGCAAAAAATACGCAGACCTTCTCTCGGCACGCCTGCATATTCCGGCATTCCCTCTCGGCAAAGAGTATATTCCTGCCGATACGAAGATAATTTACGTCGGCTGGCTGTTTGCAGGCAAGATCATGGGCTATGACAAGGCTGCAAAGAAGTATGATATCGGCGCCGTCGTCCAGGTCGGCATGAGCCCCGTTTCCGCAAAGAGCGAGGAAGTTTGCCGCGAGAAAAACGCGGTATGCGCGGATGTTCCCGTATTTACGCGCCAGGGTGCATTCAATATCAATAAGCTTCCGCCGCACTTCAGATTTATAATGAAGATAAAGAACAAAGAGATAGCAGCTCGCTTTGAGGGCAAGGAAAACCTCAGCGACGCACAGAAGGCTACTTACAAGATGGCATCTACAGGTGTCGGCGAGCCGCCCTGCTGGTGCGTTGACGATATCGTCAAATGGTGCGCCGAGCACTGATACTGTATTTCATTTATTGGGAGGGTGCGAGCCTGACCTATTATTGAGATAGCCGCTATGCACGCTTGCGGCGCTCTTCGGATCGTGATACGACGAAGCCCACATCGGAGTATCTGCTTCCCGATCCCGGGGAAACCGCAAAATATGCCTGGCAAAGTCAGTTTCGGAATTGATGCGGGGGGACTGACGCAGACTGTCCGCGGCGTCATCTGCGAAACTCAATAGCGAGCACCGAAGGCACTGAGCAGGGAGGAATTGAGCACTCCGCCCGGCAAAATACTTTCGGCGCAAGAGGAAAATAAAGCGAGAGTCGGTTGACGCTCGCTTTATTTTTGCTTATAATTGCCGTGAAATAAAAACATGGAGAATGATATGAGAAGTATTGACTCAAAGGTGATCGAAGACACCGTCGCGAGGCTGTGCATCGAGGCAAACCTCCGGCTTCCGCCCGACGTTATAAACGCAATAGAAAGGGCCGAAAAGGCAGAGCCGTGGGACGGAGCCAAGCGCATCCTCTCGCTGCTGGGCGACAATGTGCGCATAGCGTCTGAAAAAACGCTGCCGGTCTGCCAGGATACCGGCATGGCCTGCGTGTTCGTTGAACTGGGGCAGGACGTACACATTGAGGGCGATTTTGAACAGGCCGTCAATAACGGCGTGCGCCGCGGTTACGGTGAGGGCTATCTGCGCAAAAGCGTCGTATGCGATCCGCTGCGCAGGGTAAATACCGGCGATAACACCCCTGCGCTTGTGACAGTTAAGCTCACGCGCGGCGATAAAATGCGCATAACCGTCATGCCCAAGGGCTTCGGAAGCGAGAATATGAGCGCGCTTAAAATGCTAAAGCCTGCCGACGGCGTTGAGGGTGTGAAGAGCTTTGTGCTTGATACCGTTGAGAAAGCCGGAGCAAACCCGTGCCCTCCGATAATCGTCGGCGTCGGCATAGGCGGCAGCTTTGATAAGGCGGCCTGCCTTGCAAAGCATGCGCTGCTGCGCCCGGTCAATGAGCCGAACCCCGACGAATACTATGCCGCGCTCGAGCGTGAGCTGTTGGATAAAATAAACGCACTCGGCATAGGGCCGCAGGGCTTTGGAGGAAAAACGACGGCGCTTGCGGTGCTGATAGAAGCAATGCCGACCCACGTTGCCGGGCTTCCGGTGGCGGTTAATATAAGCTGCCACGCGACGCGGCGTGCAAGCGCAAGTCTGTGAGGTGCATGATGGAGTACAGAATTAATGTCCCGGCCTCGGAGGAGGAACTGAAAAAGCTGCGCGCAGGCGACAGCGTGCTGCTGTCGGGCACTGTGTACACCGCGCGCGACGCGGCTCACAAGCGCATATGCGAGTGCTTTGATAACGGCGAGCCTGCGCCGTTTGAGTTAAGCGGCAGCGCGATATACTATGTCGGCCCGACCCCTGAGCACGATGGCTGCTGCATAGGCTCGGCAGGGCCGACGACCTCCGGAAGAATGGACGCATACTCGCCGCGCCTGTTGGACGCCGGGCTTAAGATAATGATAGGCAAAGGCAACCGCAGCGATGCGGTGGTAAAATCAATGATCAAAAACGGAGCAGTGTACCTTGCGGCGATCGGCGGAGCCGGAGCGCTTATGGCAGCGTCCATCGAGCAGGCCGAGCTTGTGTGTTGGGCAGATCTCGGCTGCGAGGCTGTGCGCAGACTCACGGTGAAGAATATGCCGCTTACCGTCGCGATCGACAGTCAGGGCAATGATTTGTATAAGCTCGGAAGAGCGCAGTATTTAAAAGAGGTAGAAAAATAATGGATTACGCAAAGAAATCGCTTGAATTGCACTATGAACTCAAGGGCAAGATCGAGGTCGCCTCGCGTACGAAGGCAAATGATCGCCAGTCGCTCAGCCTTGCCTACACACCCGGCGTTGCCGCGCCCTGCCTTGAGATACAAAAGGATGTAAACAAAAGCTATGAGCTTACGCGACGCTGGAATACCGTCGCCGTTGTCACCGACGGAACGGCCGTTCTCGGCCTCGGTGATATAGGCCCCGAGGCCGGAATGCCGGTCATGGAGGGCAAATGCCTGCTGTTTAAGGAGTTTGGCGGCGTCGATGCCATTCCGCTGTGCATCCGCAGCAAGGATGTTGACGAGATCGTAAACACCGTCTATCTTCTTGCAGGCTCGTTTGGCGGCGTGAACCTTGAGGATATCTCCGCGCCGCGCTGCTTTGAGATAGAGCGCAAACTCAAGGAGCGCTGCGATATCCCCGTTTTCCACGACGACCAGCACGGAACGGCGGTCATAATGCTGGCCGGACTTATGAACGCGCTGAAGGTCGTCGGCAAGCGTCTTGAGGACGTGAAGATCGTAACCTCCGGCGCAGGAGCTGCCGGAATAGCTATCATAAAGCTGCTTGTTTCCGTCGGTGCGGGAAACGTCGTCATGACCGACAGAACGGGTGCGATATACAACGGCCGCCCAGGCCTTAACCCTGCGAAGCAGGAGATAGCGGAAACGACAAATCATGCCTGTGAAAAGGGAAGTCTTGCCGACGTTATCAAGGACGCGGACGTGTTCATCGGAGTATCCGCCCCCGGAGTCTTGACCTCCGACATGGTGCGGACTATGGCACACGACGCGATAGTGTTTGCCTGCGCAAACCCCACGCCGGAGATATTCCCCGATGAAGCAAAGCGCGCCGGCGCCGCAATTGTCAGCACGGGCCGCAGCGATTATCCCAACCAGATCAACAACGTCCTTGCGTTCCCCGGCATATTCCGCGGTGCGCTGGATGCCCGTGCATCTGATATAAACGACGAGATGAAGATCGCCGCTGCGCATGCTCTTGCAGGTATGGTCGGCGAGGATAAGCTCTCCTGCGATAATATCCTGCCGCAGGCATTTGACGAGGGCGTGGGCGAGACCGTTGCCGCCGCCGTCAAGGCCGCCGCGATAAAAAGCGGAGTCGCAAGAATATGAAAAAGCGTCTTTTCGCTGCGTCGGCAGGCATAATAGCCGTTATTCTTGTTTTCGGCCTTGTGTCGTTTCTGCTTACACCCTATGCAAAGACCTATTCGGCAGAGCACGTTTCGCAGTCAAAAAAGCAGATAGCGCTCACTTTTGACGACGGCCCCGGCAAGCACACGCAGCAGCTTCTTGACGGACTGCGCGAGCGCAATGTGAAAGCCAGCTTCTTTCTTATGGGCAGCAAGGTCGAAAAGCGCCCGGAGATAGTCAAGACCATGCATGACGACGGCCACCTCATCGGCTGCCACACATGGTCGCACATAAGCTTTTTTGAGCACACCGACGAAGAGATAGCCGAGGAGATCGACCGCACGAATAAGCTTATAGAGAGCATAACGGGTGAGTATCCACGATTTCTGCGTCCGCCATACGGCTATTACACAGGTGCCATGCTCAATAAGATCGACAGCATTGCCATTCTATGGTCTGCCTCGCCGCGCGACTGGGTGCATATCGACGAGGAGTATATCTACAGCTGGTTTCTCGACCATGCGCGCGACGGGGATATAATCCTCCTGCACGACACAAAGGACGCTACTGTTCCGGCAGTTTTGCGCGCGATCGACACGCTTACAGAGCAGGGCTTTGAGTTTGTCCGCGTTGACGAGCTTTTGTGCCGCAACGGCGATAAGCTCGCCCCCGGCCTTGCGTATCGCTTCTGCCCGTACAACAGCAGAGCGTGGTATATTTAAAAAATCGTATATTATCCACAAATCTGAGAGCTAAAATTTTAAATATCTCATAATTTCTTGTTGAATGTATGAGTGATAAAATATTAATGCAAAGTGCAGGAAATATATATGCATTATAAGGAGGGCAACATGAAAAAGGCGCTGATAGCAATGCTGCTGATGGCAATATTTCTTATAGGCGGCGGTGGACTCGTGAGCATGCTGTTCACCCATGCGCTTGGCGGCGGTGTTGAACAGAGCTACATTTATCCTATCTATGGCGCGATAATCGTGCTGACCGGAGTTATCGTTGGTGCGGCGCAGGTAATCGTGAATGAGATCAGGAACCAGAAGAACAAGGAAAACGAAGACAGAGAATAGTCCAAATTGGCTATTCTCTGTCTTTGTATTTTATCAAATTATTACCGTGAAGCAGCTGCCCGAGCCGGGCGCTGATTCAACGCTAACCGAGCCGCCGTGCAGCTCGGCAATTTCCTTTACGAGCGGAAGTCCGAGACCACTGCCGGAGTTTTCACTCCGCGAAGCGTCGGCCTGCCAGAAGCGCTGCCATATCTTATCCTGCTCATCGGGAGCAATGCCTATGCCGTCGTCGCGCACGGTGAGCTTCATCCTGCCGTCTGCGCGCCGAAGCGTAAGCCATATGTTGCCGCCCTCGTTGCCATAGCGGTATGCGTTCTGCAAAAGGTTCTGCACAAGGCTTGCAAACAGCTGCGCATTGTAGCGCGCGCATATTCCGTCCGCGATATCCGTGTGCACGCTTATGCCGCGCCTGTCCTCGGGCATATAGTCCTCGCATACCTCGCGCACAAGCTCCGACACGTCGCCCTCGGCAAGGGGATAGCGCTCCGTGCCCTGCTGGAGCCGTGTAAGGCTCAGCAGATGGTTTACGAGCAAGGACATGTTGTCTGCCTGCTCGTCGATAACATCAAGCGTGCGCAGGAAATCCTCGCGCGTTACGTCCTTGCGCTTTGCACGGTCGCAGCTTGCTCTTATGACTGTTATCGGTGTCCTCAGCTCGTGAGAAGCGTCGGAGGTAAACTGCTTTTCCGCGGAAAACGAGCGCTCGAGCCTGTCAAACATGCCGTCAAAGGTGTTTGAAAGCGCGATAAGCTCCGATGGGCCGCTGTGCAGCGCTATGCGCTCGGTGAGGTCGTTGCCGTCGCTTATCGAGTTTGCCGTCTGAGTTATTTTTTCGACCGGTGCAAAGGCCTGCTTGGAGATTATCCAGCCGCCGATTATGCTGATTATAAGCATCACCGGCAGCAGCATGGCGGTCATTATAATGACGGTGTGCGCCGCGCCGTAGTCGTCGGTTCCGGGTGCGATGCCGCGTATCCAGATCGGCTGCCCGTCACGGGTCACAAGCTGCGCATCGTATACAAAAAACTCGTCGCCGTCAAGCGGAATGCTTTGGACTACGTATTCGTCAAACGGAATATCCGAGGGATTAAGCCCATCGACCGTGACGCCGCGAAGAAGCTTTCCCGTTTCGTCATAAAACGCGCAGTAAACTCCGCGGATATAAAAATCAACGTCATCCCAGGCAATTTCGCTGTGCTCGGCCTCGAACTTCTCCTCGTTGTGAGAGACCGTTTCAACAAGCCGCTCGGGCGAATCGTTTACAAGCCCTGTGCGATCGACCCAGATGATGAAAAACAGCATGATGGCACACAGGATCAGCATCATTGCCGCTATCCAAACCGTCAGCCTGAGCTTTGCAGACATCCTCAGTCCTCCCTGAGCACCCAGCCGATGCCCCAAACGGTGTGTATAAGCTTCTTGTCAAAGCCCTCGTCGATTTTTTTACGCAGGTAGCCGATGTATACGTTGACGACGTTCGAGCCACCCTCGTATTTGTAGTTCCAGAGATTGTTCTCGATCTGTTCACGAGAGAGGACCATGCCCTTGTTGCGCATCATAAATTCAAGAAGCGCATACTCCTTCGCGGTCAGGTCAATAACTTTTCCGCCGCGCGTGACCTGCTTTGCCGCAATGTCGAGAGTGAGATCTGCAAGCTTGTATATGTTTGAGTGATTGTCGCCGCTTTTGCGCGCCATAACATGTATAACGGCTATAAGCTCGCGAAAGTCAAAGGGCTTTACCATGTAGTAATCGCCGCCGGATTCAAGTCCGCGCACCTTGTCGGAAACGCTGTCGCGCGATGTAAGGTACACCACCGGCGTTTTGCAGCCGTCAGCGCGCAGCCTGCGCACAAGCTCGAAGCCGTCCATCTTCGGCATCATTATATCGAGCACGATAACATCGTATTCCGCGCATTCGCAAAGCTCCAGCGCCTCAAGACCGTTGAAGCAGGAGTCAACGCTGTACCCCTCGTCGAGTATTGCCTCGGAAATCATCCTGTTAAGGTGCCTTTCGTCTTCAACAACAAGCGTTCTCATATCTCTCATCCTCCCGTTTTTTCCTTATTCTATTTGCGATTAATTATATTGTCAATGCCCTCTAATCCTTCTCTAATAATTTTCTCATTATTTTCTCATTTTTCAAGTGTAAAATGATTATGGATATTTATATCTATACAATAACATCCTCAAGGAGGACGGAAGATGAAGAACGGATTCAAACGGGCGCTGAGCATGCTTTTGTGCCTCACCATGGTTCTGGGGCTGTTTTGCTATGCTCCGGAAGCCTCGGCGCTTGTTGACAGCAGCGGCTATGAATGCACAGGCTCTGTCGAGCAGCTTCTGAGGGCAAGCAGCGATGCTGTTGCCGGTCAGTGCTACAGGATCGTCAATAACGACGATATAATTGCGCTTGCCGACTATGTTGCCGCCGGAAGAAACACCAAGGGCGTTATCTTCTACCTGAAGGCCGATGTCGATATGCGCCGCAATACATGGAACGGTATCGGCACGGATAAGTACGCCTTTGAAGGCACGCTCGACGGCTGCGGATACGCGGTCGTGGGTCTGATAACATATCTTTTCAAAAACGCCGGCGCCAATGCCGTCATCATGAACCTCGGCGTTAACGGCGTTTCAAACGGCGCAAACGCGGCCGGCATAGCATCAACGCTGTCCGGCAAGATCGTAAACTGCTGGAGCGCCGTCAAGGTCGGCGGAACCGGCAATAACGGCGGCCTTGCCGCGATCGTTACGGGCGGCAAGATCATAAACAGCGCAAACTACGGCAGCGTAAGCGGCACCGGCAATGTCGGCGCTATCGCCGGCAGGGTTGCCAATGCTCAGATCGAGTGTGCTTATTATGCCTACAACAGCGCGGATAACAATGGCAGCGTCGGCAGCAAGGATGCTGCCAGCAGCATTGACACGCTCCGTTTTTCATCCAGCCCCACAGTCTGCCTGACGGAAAAGGAAAAAACCGTCGGCAGCGTAACGAGCGACGATCTTGTTGAACTTCTCAACGCATGGACATCGGCCGACGGCGGCGCGAAATGGCGCAAGTGGGTTTTGAATACGACCGCCGAAGGCATAGAGCGCACGGGCGGAAAGTACCCCAATCCCTCTCAGGCTTACCCCGGCTATTCGGCCGAAACGCCTGTTTATAAAGACAGTGTACCCATGGAAACGCTCTATGAGTCGCAGTCGGATGCGCAGCCCGGCATATGCTACAGCATAGGCGACGTAAAAGAGCTTGAGATGCTCGCAAAATTCGTAAACGAGGGTCACAATACCGAGGGCGCGACCTTCTTCCTCACAGGCGACCTCAGCATAGTAATAAACGGCTCGTTTTATAAGGGCGAAAGCTGGGTGCCCATAGGCAACAGCGAGACAAACAGCTTCAAGGGCGTGTTCGACGGCCAGGGCTTTGTCATAAACGAGCTTATTATAAATAAGTGCAACGATCCTGCCGGCCTGTTCGGCTATGTCAACAGCACCAATGCCGTCATCAAAAACGTCGGCGTCGGCGGCGGCATAACCGCAAACGACTATGCCGGCGGCATTGTCGGCTTCCTGCGAGCCGGCACGGTGTCAAACTGCTGGGTGGGCATGAACGTAAACGGCGATAAGGCAACAGGCGAGATCGTCGGCTATATGGACAATGCGCGCATATATAACTGCGCGGCCTACGGTACGGCTACAGATAACCATAAGTACGGCGCAATAGTCGGAGAATCAACCGTAAACAGCACCGTGCAGTATTGCTACTACAGTAATGACAACTCCGACGTCTCCGGAACGCCGAGCGTCGGAAACTACAGCATAAACGTTCCCTTTAAGATCACAAACGGAGACTATACTCTCACGCGCAGCGTGAACATAAACGGGCAGAAAACGCTCAAGGTGCTCAATGCGCTCAACTATTGGGTCGATACGCTCGGCGCAAACCAGAACATGCGCCACTGGAAGCAGGACATGTCTCCTGCCAGCATTGCCCGTCTGCGCGGAAGCTTCCCGGCGCATATATATTTTAACGATCCCTCGAGTCTTGAATACATAAGCGAGCAGCCGGAGGAAGTCGATCGCACGGATAATCCGTATAACGTGATCTATAAATGCACGGCGACAATGACGGAGCTGTACGACAGTAAAACGGATGCTCTGGCCGGAGGAAACTACAGTATATCCACCGGCGACGAGCTCGGACTTTTGTCGAAGTACGTTCAGGAGGGCTACTCCACAAGGGACGCAAACTTCTATCTGACCGATAACGTCAACATAACGACTCAGGGCATCGACGTCGAGGGCGCAGGCTGGGTCCCCATAGGCACGACGCTCAATAACCACCAGGGCATATCCACCATTACATATTTCCGCGGAAATTTTGACGGCTGCGGATACACCGTATCGGGACTGTATCTTGTATCAGACTTCATCGACATGGCCGGACTTTTCGGCCAGTGCTGGGGCAGCACCATAAGAAACCTCGGCGTTGCCGGCGAGATGCTCGCCGATGACGAGGTCGGCGGCATAGTCGGCAGAGCAAACAGCTGCACTATCGAAAACTGCTGGTCATCCGTTATCATTCAGGCCTCCACCGAGGTCGGCGGCATAGTCGGCTATGCGCACAATTCCACCATAAATAACTGCGCGGCCTACGGACCGCTTTACACCACCAGCGACGAGGGCGAGAAGTCCGGCTTTGTCGGGCGGTCAAACGGCTCGACCTTCAATAACTGCTACTATCTCTACGGACTTATCGACGATTTCTACAATAAGACCGATAAGGACAGCGTTTTTAACGACTGCATGTACTTCAAGTACGATGTTGACGGAACGCAGAAATGCACCCTCAAGCGGGCCGTCACCATCGACAGCTACACCGGCGACGATATGCTCGAGGCGCTCAACGCCTGGGTCTATAAGCAGGACAGCGAGCTTTACTGCTCGTGGCACACCGCCTCGTCCATAAACGAGATACCCGGCGCAAACGGCTATTTCCCGGTTCTCGTAAACCCCAAGCTGAGCGGCACCGGCGCGGACGACGGCTACTGCGGCGACTATGAGGCGACAAACACCATGCGCGCACTGTACAGCACACGCTCCGACGGCGTCGAGGGCGGCTGCTACAGCATAAGCAATATGGACGATCTCGTTGCGTTCAGAAAATATGTCAACGAAGGCTACAAGACCAAGGACATAATCTTCTTCATGACGCATGATATCGACATGTCCTTAAGCTACTCGGCCGCAAGCGGAACCTCGTGGACTCCGGTCGGCACGGTGAAGGAGCCGTTCAAGGGAATATTCGACGGTCAGGGCTATACGCTCAAGTATCTGTACATAAACAGCACGGCCGACGATCAGGGCTTCTTCGGCCAGGTGACGGGCAACAGCGCCGTAGTTAAAAACCTCGGCATCAGCGGCTCGGTAACGTCCAAGGGCGTAAACTCCGCGGCCATATGCGCAGATTTCAATTTCGGCACGATAGCAAACTGCTGGTCGAGCTGCAATGTTGCAGGCGCGGCAAACTCCGGCGGCATTATCGGCGGCGGCAATATGGGCACCGTCATTAACTGCACAAGCTACGGCGCAGTAAACGGCGCATCGACCTACGGCGCAATTGCCGGCGCTCCGGTCGGTACGGTGCTCAAATACTGCTATTATCTCTACGGTACCTGCCAGCAGGGCTATCCTTCGGATAAGGGCGTTTTGTATCCCACGGTGCAGAGCTTCAACGGCACCGGCGCTGCATGCATACTCGCAGAGTATGTGACTGTTGAGGGAACGCGCACCAGGAACGTGTCCTCGGCGCTCAAAATGTACGTCGATGCCCATCCCGAGACTAACTACTGCTACTGGGGCATAGGCGACTCCGAGGAGTATTACCTCCAGGGCGTCACCGGCTTCCCGGTGCTCATCTCCGCGTCCGACACAAAGGGTGATCATGACTACAAGCGGTATCAGGCCGAGTTCAAGGATAAAAAGTATTTCTCTGTTTTGGCGGCTCTCAAGGACGCAAACGCTGCCGAGGGCGGCGGCGTCGTGACGCTGCTTATAAACGCTCAGCTAAAAAACCGCGAGGATATAGTCTTTGACGATGATGTTACGCTCAACACCGCCGACTTTTCGCTCATAATTATGTCCAATGTCTCCGTAAAGAGCATGAACCAGCTCCTCGGCACGTTCATAATAAAAAAGGGCGGACTTATAAACCTCAATGGGGATAAGTTCATTTACTCGCAGCCGAAGGCCGACGATTCGTGCAACAGCGCGTTCTATTCAAAGGAAAGCCTGACCATCCAGACCGTCGCGACCGAGGAGCCCACCGCATATGACCTTACCTTCTACAGCGGCGAATTTATCGTAAACGCGGCTCTCGATTCCGGCAATCCTCATAAGATACCCGGCGGCAGCAAGCTTACGATCAAGGAAAGGGCCACGCTTAATGTCGAGCGCAACGCCCGCATACGCACGACCGGCGGTGCTCAGATATTTGACTACGGCACCATAAAGATCGGTAACGCGACGCTTGACCGCAACAAGGGAAGCCGCATAGTCGGCGTTCTTGAAGACAAGAGCGGAACCGTGACTCTGCCGTTTATCTACTACGAAGGATATCATCTGCGCGGCTGGTCTGCTAACGACGAGCTGTATGCTGCCGGCAGCAGCGTTGAGGTGCCGACAGAGACCACCTTCACCGCAAGCTGGGCGATCGGCGACAGGCTCGATCCCTATCCCGGCGACGACAGCTACACCGATGACGGCGAGCTTGTGTATGAGTTCAAGATCTATGTCATTCAGGCCGAGGGCGGAAAGATAAGCCCCGAGACAATGAATGTCGCGCGCGGCGAAACGCTCAAATTCAAGGTCGAAGCCTCCGAGGGCTACTACATCAAAAATGTGCTTGTTGACGGCGTGAGCGCGACTCTTGACGATAACGGCGAATATCAGTTCATAAGTGTCGGTGAGGATCACAGCATAACGGCCATGTTTGCCAGATACACAAACACGTACTATAATAGTTATGTAAACCGCTTTACCGACGTTAAGCCAAGCGACTGGTGCTATAACAATATTCGGTTTGCCTACACGATGGGGCTTATGCAGGGCACGACGGCAACAACGTTCTCTCCCGATGACCCAACCGTCAGGTCGCAGTTTATAACCGTTTTGTGGCGCATGTCCGGCAGTCCGACCGTACCCGGAGACGGATGCAAGTTCACGGATATCAGCAAGAGCAATTATTATTACGAGGCCGTCCGCTGGGGCGTTGCAAACGGCATAATTAACGGATTTTCCGAAACGAGCTTCGTTCCGAACGGAAAGCTTACGCGCGAGCAGCTTGTTACGATGCTGTTCCGCTACGCAAAGAATTATGCCGGCGACGATGTGTCCAAGTATGACACGACCAATATCCTCGGCTACTCCGATGTGCTGAAGATATCCAAAGGCATGACGCAGCCCTTCCAGTGGGCGATCGGCGCAGGAATAATAACAGGAACGAGCAGCACAACGCTCACTCCGCAGGGAACTGCGACCCGCGCCCAGATAGCCGCGATACTCTCGCGCTACTGCAACCAGTTTGTCCTCAAGGTCCCCGTGATGATATAAATCAAATCTCTCTCCCGGCCTAAGGCCGGGAGATTTTTGTGCTTATAGCGCATTTTCCTATTGACAAAATAGGAAAAGAATATTAATATAACAGCGTTATATAACAATGTTATATGAAAGGGGGAGAGCATAATGTCCATTGACGATATATCGACGCTTGAGCGCATACACAGTGCGGCAAAGGCCGAGTTTATGGAAAAGGGCTATCGCTCGTCCTCTCTTCGCAGCATAGTTAAAGCCGCCGGAGTCACGACCGGTGCGTTCTACGGCTATTATGCCGGCAAGCAGGAGCTGTTTGCCGCGCTTGTGGACGAGGAGTATCGGTACATAATCGGCGCATATAAGGATGCTCTCACCGAATTTGAGCAGCTTCCAATAGAGCAGAAGCCCGAGCATATGGGCAAGGCCGGGCATGCGTGCATGGTGAAAATGCTTGAGTATTCCTTCGACCATCACGACGCGCTGTTTCTCATTCTCCGCCGCTCGGAGGGCACAAAGTATTCCGGCATGATCGACGAGCTTGTTGAGCTTGAGGTCGAGGGTACGCACAATTACTATGAAGTGCTCCGGCAGCTCGGAAACACCGTGCCGCATATCGACGAGCACCTTGAGCATATCCTTGTGACCGGCATGATGAATGCCGTTTTCGAGATGATAGTTCACGATATGCCGCAGGCCGATGCAGGCAGATATCTTGACGAGCTTGCCGAATTTTACACGGCAGGCTGGCTGAAAATTATGGGTCAGTAAATCGTTTAATTTTTTGACCTCGAGTTAGCAAAGGCTAACTCGAGGCGGATCAAATATCGGAAAGCATTGCTTTCCGGAGCTAAATTTTAAACAGGGAGGCAGTCCACTTGAAAAAACAATCAAATCTCGGCCGGCTGCTGAGCTATGCCGGCAGCAGAAAGATACTCTCGTATCTTTCGTGGTTCTTTGCCGCCGTGAGCGCGCTGATAGCGCTCGTGCCGTTCTGGTACATATGGCGGATACTTAAAGAAGTGATAGAGGTCGCGCCGAATTTCGGCAAAGCGGTTAACATAACGCACTACGGCTGGATGGCCGTGCTGTTTGCCGTCGCCGCCGTTTTGGTGTATATAACGGGGCTTATGTGCTCGCACATGGCGGCGTTCCGCATAGCAACGAACATGCGCATAGAAATGACCGAGCATATCTCAAAGCTTCCGCTCGGCGTTATCGAGCAGTTCGGCAGCGGCAAGCTGCGCCGCACGATATCCGAAACGACCGGCGCGACCGAGGCGTATCTTGCCCATCAGCTGCCGGATAAGGCCAAGGCAATAGCAAACATAGTCGGCATGCTCGCTTTGCTTGCCGTGTTCGACTGGCGTCTCGGACTTTTGAGCCTTGTTCCGTTGCTGCTTGCGTTTATCTGCATGAGCGGCATGACGGGCAAAAACATGCAGCGCAAGATGACCGAGTATCAGAATGCGCTGGCGGATATGTCAAACGAGGCTGTTGAGTATGTCCGCGGCATCCCGGTCGTGAAAACCTTCGGCCAGACCGTGTTCTCGTTTAAAAAATTCAAGGGAACGATCGATAATTACGAGAAGTGGACGACGTCGTATACGCTCGATATGCGCGGACCGATGATGCTGTATACGCTGGCGATAAACAGCGTTTTCGCATTTCTGATCGTCGGGGCGTTCTGGTTCTCGCACGGCACGGTGACTCCGAAGCTGCTGCTTGACGTGCTGTTTTATATCATCATAACGCCTGTTATAACGCTTACGATGACAAGCCTCATGTATATGAGCGAAAACAATATGATCGTTGCCGATGCGATAGAGAGAGTTGACAGTGTTCTTAAGCTCTCTGAGCTTAGCACATCGGATAATGTGCAGCATCCGGCGGACGGCTCGGTTGAGCTTGAAAACGTGAGCTTTTCCTATGACGGCAGCAAAAATGCCGTGGATAATGTTTCGCTGAAAATCGCCGATGGACAGACAGTTGCGTTTGTCGGCCCGTCAGGCGGCGGAAAATCGACCCTCGCGAGCATCATCGCCCGATTTTTCGATCCGCAATCGGGCAGCGTCAGGATAGGAGGAGCCGACGTCAGGCAGATCCCCAAAGACGAGCTTATGAATACGGTATCCTTCGTGTTCCAGAACAGCAGACTCATAAAAGGAAGCATACTTGACAATGTACGTCTCAGCAACCCGACGGCGAGCGAGAAACAGGTCATGGAGGCTCTCAGGGTCGCACAGTGCATGGATATAATCGAAAAATTCCCGCAGGGCGTGAACACAGTCATCGGAAGCGAGGGAATTTATCTCTCCGGCGGTGAGATGCAGCGCATTGCCATTGCTCGCGCAATGCTCAAAAACGCGCCCGTGCTCATCCTTGACGAGGCAACCGCCTTTGCAGACCCGGATAACGAGGTCAAAGTGCAGCAGGCGCTCGGCGAGCTTGCGCGCGGCAAAACCGTCATTATGATAGCCCACCGCCTGTCAACCGTCGCAAATGCCGACCGCATCTTCGTCCTGCGCGACGGCAAGGTGATCGAGGACGGAAGGTTTGACGAGCTGAAGGCCCAAAACGGATTGTTTGCCGACATGTGGAGCGATTATCAGAAGTCGGTGCAGTGGAAAGTTGCAAAGGAGGCGTAAGACATGGTAGAAAAACTTCAAAGGCGCTTTGCGCTCTCGCGCAAGGGCGCTGTGGACACGATAAAGGGCAGCCTGCTGTGCGCACTGCAAAACATATCATTCATGCTGCCGGTGTATATGCTGTATTGCCTTGTGTCGGATATGCTCGGCGGCGCGCTCACGGCCTCGCGCATCCCGTTTTACGCCACCGGCACGGTTATATGCGCCGCAGTGATCCTCGTGTGTACATATCTTCAGTATAACAGCACATTCCTCGCAACGTATATCGAAACCGGCGTGCGCAGAATAAGCCTTGCCGAAAAGCTGCGCAGGATACCGCTTTCGTTTTTCGGGAAGAAGGATCTTGCAGACCTCACCTCGGCTATCATGAACGACTGCGCGGTGCTCGAAACGAGCCAGTCGCATCATATCTGCCCACTTATCGGCGCGATAATATCAACAACGCTTATTGCGATTTCGCTGTTTATATTCAACTGGCGCATGGCGCTTGCATCCGTGTGGGTGCTGCCGGTTGCATTCTGCATAGTCGGCCTTGCTGCCGGAGTGCAGAAAAAGCTCTCGGCAAAATCCATGGCCGCAAGGCTCAGCTGCGAGGACGGCATTCAGGAGTGTATGGAGTCCATGCCCGATCTGCGTGCGAACAACGCCGAAAGGCGCTATCTTGACGGACTTAACAAAAAGCTGCGCGCATTTGAAAGTCGCCTTACAAAGTCCGAACTTGGAACGGCGGTGTTTGTCGTTACTGCAAGCCTTGTGCTGCGCCTCGGCATAGCCACAACGGCGCTTGTCGGCTCGTATCTTCTCATTGCCGGCGAGCTTGATATCATAACGTTTTTCATGTTCCTGCTCGTGGTTTCGCGCCTTTATGATCCGCTTGAAGGCTCGTTGCAAAACCTTGCCGCAATTATTTCAACGAGCACGAATATCAAGCGCATGAACGAAATCCTTGACCACCCCGTTCAGGAGGGTGAGGATAAGCTCACAAACGACGGCTGCGATATCGTTTTCGATCACGTCGGCTTTGCCTATGACGGCGGCGAGACCGTGCTGCGCGATGTGTCGTTTACCGCAAAGCAAGGCGAGGTCACGGCGCTTGTCGGCCCGTCCGGCGGCGGCAAGACCACCGTTTCGCGCCTTGCTGCGCGCTTTTGGGATGTCGGCCGCGGCAGCATAAAGGTCGGCGGAATGGATGTGTCAAATATAGACCCCGAAACGCTCATGAGCTTGTATTCCATTGTGTTTCAGGATGTAACGCTGTTTGACAACACTGTTATGGAGAATATCCGCATCGGCAAAAAAGACGCAAGCGACGAGGAGGTCATGGCGGCGGCGCGCCTTGCAAACGTTGCCGAGTTTGTCGAGAAGCTGCCGGATAAGTGGAACTCGAATATTGGCGAGAACGGCTGCGAGCTGTCCGGCGGAGAACGTCAGCGAATATCCATAGCGCGCGTTTTTCTGAAGGATGCGCCGATAATACTGCTTGACGAGGCAACTGCAAGCCTTGACGTTGAAAACGAAACGGCCATCCAAACCGCGCTATCTCGCCTTATAAAGAACAAAACGGTGCTTATAATTGCCCACCGCATGCGCACCGTCTCCGGCGCGGATAAGATCGTTGTTTTGAAGGACGGCCTTGTTTCCGAGCAGGGCTCGCCCGAGGAGCTTTATAAGAAAAACGGAACGTTTGCCCACATGGTAAAGCTTCAAACCGAAAGCGAAAGCTGGAAAATTGAAGCCTGAATATGATAAAAACTCCGTATCTGAATTTTCAGATACGGAGTTTTTGTATACCCTGTTATCAGTGGCATCCGCAGCTGCCGCCGCAGCCGCAGTCACCATCGTCGTGGTCGTGATCGCCGCAGCCGCCCGAGCAGCCGGAGCAACCGCCGCCGCAGCCGCCCTCGTCGGAAAGGAAGGGAAGCTGACCGTGCATGAGAAGCTCTGCGGCATCGTCGGAATTTCCGCAGAAGCCGGCAAACGCAACAATGCCGTATGCGGCCAGAGCAGCTCTTGCGTGTACACCGATGTTGCCGACGATAACGGCGTCAACATTAAGGCTGTCCATAAGATCGGCGACCGCCTGGTGACCGGTCTCCTTGACTTCGACGATCTCCTTGGAGAGGATCTCTGTGTTGTCGTCATTGGTCTTGTAAATGGCGAACATTTCGGCATGGCCGAAGTGCTCAAATATCTCGTTGTCCTTGTACGATACTGCAATTATCATGAGTTTTCTCCTTTTTCAATAAAGTCAGCCAGCTCATTGAGAGCGTCGGCGTCTATACTTTCAATTTCTCCGGCATCGACCATGGTCGCAACGACGGGGTCGAGGGGAAGGCGCGCGGTGTGCTCAATGCCGTATTCCTTTGCTACCTGCTCGACCTTGCTTGAGCCGAAAATCTCGTGCTCCTTGCCGCAGTCGGGGCACTTGAAATAGCTCATGTTCTCGACTATGCCGAGCACGGGGATGTTCATGAGCTTTGCCATGTTTACAGCCTTTGCAACGATCATGGAAACAAGCTCCTGGGGCGAGGTGACGATAACGATGCCGTCAATGGGCAGCGACTGGAAAACCGTCAGAGGAACGTCGCCTGTTCCGGGAGGCATATCGACAAACATGTAGTCAACATCATCCCACAGCACGTCGCTCCAGAACTGAGTAACAACGCCTGCAATGACAGGACCGCGCCAAACGACGGGGTCGGTCTCGTTGTCGAGAATAAGGTTAACTGACATGATCTGCGTGCCCTTGTTTGAATAGCAGGGGATGAGCATATCCTCGGTGCCGCGCGCATGCTCGTGGATGCCAAATGACTTAGGGATGGAGGGGCCGGTGATATCCGCATCAAGCACAGCCGCCTGATATCCGCGGCTCTGCATCTTGCTTGCAAGAAGGCCGGTAACGAGGCTCTTGCCGACGCCGCCCTTGCCGCTGACGACGGCAATGACCTTTTTAACGCTTGCCGCAGGATTGAGCTTTGCGCGAAGATCCTGCTCCTGGCGTTCGCCGCAGTTTTCCTGACAGGTCGAACAATCGTGTGTACATTCGCTCATTTTGTAATACTCCTAATATCAAATATTGTTATCTAACACCATACTAACACTAACCGACTCTTTTGTCCAGCCGTTGAGTGAGATACATTGCGGCAAGACCGGTAAACGCACCCGTTACAACCGCCGAGGCAAGAAGAACAGGGGCATACAGCATAAGCGAGCTTGTTTTTGTTATGATAATTGCGGCGATGAGCTGCCCTAAATTATGCGCAATAGCGCCGAGAACGCTGACGACCCACAGCAGCTTACCCGAAAACGGCTTGAGCGTAAGGCACATGACGGCATAAGCCAGCGCTCCGCCGGCAATGCTGAATATAAACGCCGAAACGCCGCCTGTGAACATGCTGCCCATGGCTATGCGTACAAGCAGAATAAGCCCTGCTTCGCGCCGGCCGAGCATGACCATCGCTATAAGCGTGACAATATTGGCAAGCCCGAGCTTGACGCCGGGAACCGGGATCGGGGCCGGTATCTGCGCTTCGATGACAAACACGATCAGCGAGGCGGCGGTGAACATGGCCATGAGCGCAAGCTTTCTCGTTTTAGGCATCTATGTCGCCCCCTTCGATCTCAACGGTAAGCTTGTGGGGCAGACATACTATCGGGACTCCGGCTTTGCTGACCTTGCCCTGCGACATGCAAATATGGTCGCGACAATCGGCATCTATGACGCTTATCCCATCGTGCTCTATGTGTAATTTATTATAACCGAACTCGGTGCTGATTTCCATGTCGTATGCAACAGCGACCGCATTTAAGTCGATTTTTTCGTAAACCTCGCCGTTTACGCGTATGACAGCCGTCGTGCCCTGAACGCCGGAATGCTTCAGCAGCAGGAAAGCGGCGGTGCATATAATAAGCACCGCGGCAAAAATAATTATCCATGTTTTCGTGCTTTTAATATTCATGAACCTATTGTAAATAAATCCGGCTTGCTTGTCAATGCGGTACATTTATGATATTATTACTTAATAATAATTTGCTTAAAATGAGGTGAACCGCTTGCCCGACACATTGGTCACTATAGCTTCATATATACTGCCGCTGTTTGCAATGATCGTTTTGATACGGTGCATGCGCAGCATGCTCGGCAACAAAACGCAGACCGAAATATGGGGATATATCCACAAGGATGACGGCGTTGCGCTTATAAACCATTGGGAAAATCTCATCGGCCGCTCAAAATCGGCGGATATCTGTCTGCCGTATGCGTCGGTCAGCCGTGTGCACGCGGTACTCATCCGAAGCCCCAAGGGAGTATGGCGCATTTTCGACATCTTCTCCAAGGGCGGAGTTTGGGTCAACGGCGAAAAGGTGCAGGCAACAGGCACAGTTGTTCGCGACGGTGATGTTTTGAACCTTGCCGGAAACAGCGTTCGCTTCCGCGATATCAGCGAAAAGCAGCGCGACGCGATCGAGGCGCGCAGAACGCAGAGCTGGAAGCGCGTCCACCCGGCAGTTACGCTGTTTTTCCTGACGATCTTTCAGGCAATACTGCTTCTTGAGCATATGTGCACGGCGGAGAGCGAGTATCTTGCCGGGATCATGCTCGGCTTTGTTCTGCTCGCCCTGCTTGAGTGGTTTTGCTATTTTGCCATGCGCAGCATACGCCGAACGGGCTTTGAGGTCGAAACGCTTGCGTTTTTCCTCTCGTCGATCGGCCTTTCGATCATAGCCTCGTCGGTGCCCGATGAGATGTTCAGGCAGATGATAATAGTCTTTGCCGGCGTCGTTGCGTTTTTTGTTCTCGGCTGGTGGCTTCGCGATCTTGACAGGACAAAGACCATGCGCCTGCCGCTCGCGATACTGTCGGTCCTCATCCTCGGCGCGGTGCTCGTTATCGGCAGGGAGCAGTACGGCGCGAAAAACTGGATATTCATAGGCAGCATGTCGATCCAGCCCTCGGAGTTTGTAAAGGTCGCGTTTATCTACGTCGGCGCCGCGACGCTTGACAGACTGTTCAGCACCAAGAACCTCATACTGTTCATCGTGTTTTCCGCTTTGTGCGTCATATGCCTTGCATTCAGCAGCGATTTCGGCACGGCGCTTATATTCTTCGTGACCTTCCTTGTTATATCCTTCATGCGCTCCGGCTCGATAGCAACGGTAGCGCTCGCAATAACGGGAGCGGGCATGGCAGGCTTCCTTATGCTCAAGATGAAAGACCACGTTGCGCGCAGATTTGCAACCTGGGGGCATATATGGGACGCCGAGAACATCTGGGACGGCGGCTATCAGCAGACGCACGCCCTTTCCGCCGGCGCATCGGGCGGCCTTTTCGGCAAGGGAGCCGGAAACGGCTGGCTTAAAAACACCTTTGCCGGCAATACGGACACCGTGTTCGGCGTCATGTGCGAGGAGTTGGGGCTTATCATTGCCATATGCGCCGTGCTGGCTATACTTGCGCTTGCCTTTTTCGCCGTGCGCAACTCCGGCCACGGCCGCAGCGCCTACTATTCGATAGCCGCCTGCGCAACGGCGAGCATGTTTATGGTTCAGGTCGCGCTCAACGTGTTCGGTTCTGTAGATATACTGCCGTTTACGGGCGTAACGTTCCCGTTCGTGTCGCGCGGCGGCACGTCGGTACTCGCGTGCTGGATGCTGCTTGCGTTTATAAAAGCAGGCGACACGCGTAAGGGCGCAAGCTTTGTCGTGCGCCCACCCGAGGCAAAAACCAAAAAGCAGCGTGAAAGCGCCGAAGAAAGGAAGGAGACGGCATGAAAAAAGTATCCCTTCGTGCATTTTCGGCAATACTCATGGCGTTTCTCATCATTATCGGCCTTGGCGTTTATGTCGGCAGATATATAAAGGACGGAGAAATGTGGGCGTTGTATTTTGACCAGTCCACATCGAGCAGCGAATATACGCTCACAGACCGCAACGGAACGCTGCTTGCAAAAATGGGCGGCGGCGAAAAGAGCTATGCCGAAAACGCAAACACCCGCATTGCCTGCTACCACGTTACAGGCGACTATACCGGAAATGTCGGTACCGGCGCGCTCAGTTCGTTTAAGAGCAAGCTCTCCGGCTTCAGCCTTATAACCGGTATCGAGGAGCAGGACGATGTAAACCTCCAGCTCACCATCGACGCGGACTTAAACCTTAAGGCCTATGAGGCGTTAAACGGCCGCAAGGGCGCTGTGATGGTTTATAACTACAAAACCGGAGAAGTGCTCTGTATGGTATCCTCGCCGTCGATAGATCCGCTCAATCCGCCCGAGACGCTGCCGGACGGCGCGTATATCAACCGCTGCCTGAGCGCATCGTTTACTCCGGGCTCTATATTCAAGCTTGTAACGCTCAATGCGGCGCTTGAGAATATCGACGATATCTACCACCGCACCTTCAACTGCGCAGGCTCGGTCGATGTAAAGGGCGTGCAGATAAACTGTACCGGCGTACACGGCCAGCAGACCATCGAGCAGGCGCTTTCAAATTCCTGCAACTGCGCCTTTGCGGAGATATCGCTTGAGCTTGGCCCGGATATTATCGCCCAATACGCCGAAAAGCTCGGCATAACCACGTCGCTTACGCTCGACAGCATATCCACTCAGGCCGGCAATTACGATAAGGACAGCTCGCTGAGCGCGTCCATGGCGTGGTCGGGCATCGGCCAGTATAACGACCTTGTATGCCCCTACGCGATGATGCGCCTTGCCGGAGCGTACGCAAACGGCGGCACAGTCGTTGAGCCGTCGCTGCTCGGCCAGTCGAGCAAAACAACGCAGCTTGTATCTGCCGATACGGCGCAGAAGATAGCGTCGATGATGAATTACAACGTCGTATATCATTACGGCCAGAATCGCTTCCCCGGTCTTAACATCTCGGCCAAAACCGGCACAGCCGAGGTCGGCGACGGCAAGGCCGCGCACGGCTGGTTCGTCGGCTTTTTAAACGACGAAGCGCACCCCTACGCCTTTGTATGCCTTGTTGAAAACGGCGGAAGCGGCCTTGGTGCTGCCGGCAGCGTAATTAACACCGTGCTTCAGGCGGCGGTAGCAAAATAGTTTAGGAGAAATATAATGACAGACATATCCGTCAACGGACTTGTAAAGTCCTTTGAATTGGGTAAAAACATACTTGACGGGCTCAGCTTCGACATTGCCGAGGGTGAGCGCGTCGGCATTCTCGGCCATAACGGCTGCGGAAAGACCACGCTCTTCCGCATATTGACCGGCGAGATAGACTACGACGAGGGCGCGGTGGCCATAGCCTCCGGCAAGCGCCTGGGGCTTATCTCCCAGATCCCCGTCTACCCGGACGGGTGGACGACCGAGGACGTTCTCAGGGACGCTCACCGCGAGCTTTACGCCATAAGCGCGCGCCTTGACGAGCTTGCGCATGAAATGGAGCACGACCAGTCGGATAAGCTCTTGTCGGAATACGACAGGCTCTCGGCCGATTTTGCCCGCCTCGGCGGCTATGATATGGACACTGACCGCAGCCGCGTCGCAAACGGCCTTGATATTCCGCAGAGCATGCGTGAACAGCCCTTTGACCTGCTTTCCGGCGGCGAGCGGACGAGAGTTAACCTCGCGCGCCTTATACTCGAAAAAACGGACATACTTCTGCTCGACGAGCCGACAAACCACCTTGATCTGCGCGCGACCGAGTGGCTCGAGGATTATCTCCAGCACTTCAAGGGAACTGTTCTGCTTATAAGCCATGACCGATATTTTATCGACAAGATCGCCCAGCGCTGCATCGATATAAGCGACGGCAAGGCGGAGTTTTACAGCGGCGGATACAGCTTTTATGTCGTAGAGCGGCAGAAGCGCTTTGAGGAAAAGCTCAGAAAATACGAAAAGGATCAGGCCAAGATCGAGCAGCTCACGCGAGCTGCCGAGCAGATGCACCTTTGGGCGTTCATGGGCAACGATAAGCTGCACAAGCGCGCATTTTCAATGGAAAAGCGCATAGCAAAGCTTGAGCAGACCGCAAAGCCGACCGAGGCAAAAAAGCTTTCTGCAAAATTCTCGTCATCGGATTTCTACGGCGACGAGGTGCTCGTGTGCCATAACGTTTCCAAGGCGTTCGGCGATAAGAAACTTTTTGCCGGGCTTGAGCTTAACGTTTCCGGCGGCGAGCGCATAGCGCTCATCGGCGATAACGGAACCGGCAAGAGCACGCTTGTTAAAATGATAATGCAGCAGGAAACGCCGGATGAAGGATACATAAAGTTCGGGCCGTCCGTGCGCCCGGCATACCTGCCGCAGATTATACATTTTACAAATGAGGAGCGCTCGTTGCTCGATACGATGCTGTATGACTGCCGCTGTCAGCCGCAGGAGGCGCGCGACAGACTTGCTGCATTCGGCTTTCGCGGCGAGGATGTGTTCACTCCCGTCGGAGCACTCTCCGGCGGCGAGAAGAGCCGTCTCAGGCTATGTATGCTCATGGGCAGTGATATAAATCTTCTGATCCTCGACGAGCCGACAAACCATTTGGACATTGCCAGCCGCGAGTGGATGGAGGACGCCGTTTCGGATTATTCCGAGGCGCTGCTGTTCGTTTCGCACGACAGATATTTTATCGAAAAATTTGCAACACGCATATGGTACCTTGACGGCGGAAAGCTGCTCGACTACAGAGGAACGTACGAGCAGATGCGAGAGTATCTCAAGCGTCAGGAGGTTTTCACGCGCACGGCAAAGGCCGAGGCCAAGGCCGCAAAGCCGGATAAGCCTGCGAAGAAATCCTCGCCCAATAAGGAAAAGCGCATAGCGAAGATAGAGCGTGATATCGCAGCTATGGAAAAGCAGATAGCAGCGCTTGAAGAAGCCGAGCGGGAGCACGCGAGCGACTATCAGAAGCTCATGGAGCTTGGCGCGCAGAAAGAAGAGATAAATGCGCAGCTGCTTGAACTGTATGATAAGTGGGAGGAGTTGTCCGATGAATAAAAGACTTATGCTGCCCGGCGCGCTTGTGCTTTCGGGCATTGTGCTGCGATTTTTCTTCACCGGCGTGGGATACATTGCCTACGCAATGTTTTTTGCCGCGGCGCTTATTGCAATAATGCGGTTTTGCAAAAGAGCTTGGATAAAGCGCACGGTATGCATCCTCACGGCGCTTGGACTTGTCTACCTCATAGCAATTGAGGTGCCGATAGTAGGCGCAGCCTCTGGCGACGGTGACAGGGAATATGACTACATCATCGTTCTGGGTGCTGCCGTGCATGGTGATACGCCGTCGCTGTCGCTCGTTGAGCGTATGAGCGCCGCACGTGATTATATGCAGACTCATCCGCAAACGATCGCCATCGTCAGCGGCGGACAGGGCAGCGATGAGAATATAAGCGAGGCCGAGGCGATGACTGCGTGGCTTACGGATAAGGGCATAGACAAAAGCCGCATAATCGCCGAGGATAAAGCAACCTCAACGCTTGAAAACCTCGAAAACAGCTTCAATATTATCCGTCAGCGCGGAGATGATCCGAACGACAGCTGCGCGGTGGTCACAAGCGAATATCACATATATCGCGCAAAGCTTCTTGCGCAGTCGCTGGATGTTAGTGTCGGCTCCGTTGCGGCGCACACGACCTATTTGCCGATCATGGTTAACTACTTTATCCGCGAAGCATTCGGCGTGACATATCAGCTTGTATTCTGCTGACATAAACCCTCCCGAACAGGCATAGTAATGTACAAAGCCTTTACGGGAGGGATCTTTTTTGAAAAAATTATTAGGCAGAATAAAAAATCGAAAGGCTGCGGCATCGGCTGTTGCCCTCGTTGTGCTCACGGCGGTGATATTCTGGACTACCAACAGCCCAACGGTGGTAGGCGTTGCCGCAAGCGACAGACAGCTTCCGATCTACTGTGTGCAGCGCGACGACAAAACGGTCGCTCTGTCATTTGACGCGGCCTGGGGCAACGAGGATACACAGGAACTGATAGACATATTAAATAAGTACAACATAAATGCAACGTTTTTCGTCGTCGGCCAGTGGGCAGATAAGTACCCGGAGTCGGTCAAAGCTCTGCACGATGCCGGCAACGAGGTGATGAGCCACTCCGATGACCACGCGCACTTTGCTCAGCTCTCGGCAGATGAGATAAAGTCAAACATCACGGCATCCAACGAAAAGATCAAGAAAATAACCGGAACAGAGCCGACGCTGTTTCGTTGTCCTTACGGCGAGTATAACGACACTGTCATAAGCACCGTAAACTCGATGGGAATGAGCGCCATTCAGTGGGATGTTGACAGCCTCGACTGGAAGGGGATATCGGCAAGCGATATATCCGGTCGCGTGCTGAAAAATGTGAAAAGCGGCAGCATAGTCCTTTTTCATAACGCCGCCGAGAATACTCCCGAGGCACTTCCTGGAATAATCGAGGGGCTTATTGCCGACGGATATAAGATCGTACCTGTTTCGCAGATATTGCTGACAGGCGACTATACTATCGACAACACCGGCATGCAGTGCCGGGCAAAGGCCGGCTCCGACGCAAAAGCCGACGCATGAATATGAAAAAAACAGCACCTCGTACCGTGAGTACGGGGTGCTGTCTGATTGTCTGACTTATTCCTTGTTGTCGAGCCAGTCGGCAACCTTTGCTTCTTCGATACCGAGACCTCCGGAGATAAATGCGACAGCTTCGTTAAAGTTCATTGCTCTGAGCCGAGCGTAGTTGCTTGCGCCGGCACCGGGGCCGTCGTTGAGTCTGCCTTCGATATAGCCGCACTCGTAGCACATGTTCAGAGCGTACTTGCGATGGGTATCGAGGGTCATTTCATGTCCGCAGCGAGGGCATTTCATGTTCAATTCCTCCTAAATCTTACTCTTGATTCCTCTTTGGGTTTGTTACCATAACTATTATAGCCCAAACAGAACCTCTAAGCAATAGCTAAGTCGTATTTTATGTACAAATTTGCACACAGCACGGCTCGTGCGGCAGGAAAGCGGATACAGCCGTTTTCACACGGATTTTGAGGAATTTTATAAATATTTTAAAATAGGTATTGCAATTGTCAATCAAATGTGTTAATATAATCGGGCGTTGGAAATCCGGGTGTAGCGCAGATGGTAGCGCGCTTGAATGGGGTTCAAGAGGCCGCTGGTTCAACTCCAGTCACTCGGACCAAACAAATAAGGCTCGAAAGTGTAAACTTTCGGGTCTTTTTTGCGTTTACGGGTATGTTTTGCCCTGAAAAGTTACTAAATTTGAACCTTGCATTTCTGCTGAAAAATGGCCTTGTCTGTAATATGTCTGTAATAGCACAACACGTTTTTTCACAAAGCATCGGTTATTTTGCGCAAATCAGCATAATTTACGTCCTGATAATACCTTAACATATCATCACTGGTGTGCCCGATCAATTCAAGCTTGTCTTTATCCGCGCCCTTTACACGCTTCATAAGGGTAGCAAACGTGTGACGGCAACTGTGCGGCGTGTATGTATAAAAGGTTTTTCCGTCGCGTTCTTGTGTGGGATTATCTATGTCGCAGGCTTCAAGCACGTTATAAAATAAAGCCCTGTAGCGTTCTACGGTAAAAGCTTTGCCGTCCTTGTCGACGAACACCGCCCCGGACGTTTTGCCGGGCGGCAACAGCGCGTCGATATACGGCTGTATTTTCGGCGATATCGTAACGATGCGATCTATACCGGCTTCGGTTTTTATGCCGTTTATAAATGCATGTTCAGCGCGGATGTACTGCGACGCATCCAGCGCGACAAACTCGGTAGGGCGATAGCCTAAGTAACACTGGCAAATGACGTAGGACGCGCCAAACACGCCGTTAACGTGCGCTTTCAGCTTCGGCAGCGCATCATCAGGCAGGCCGGGTCTACTGCTGTGCTTGCCGTCAACGTTCAAATACTGCCCGTAATTCAACTCGGCATAATGGCGCGGTATGGCATATTTGTAAATCAGGCCGCATAGTGCGCGCATGTTTTCTTTCGTGCGCCGTCCGTGTGGGCATTCGTCGATACATTCCTGCAAATCTTCTATTTCGATATCGCGCAGGTTTAAATGATAAACAGCTTCAAAGTATTTATACGCTGATTTGTAGCAGTTTATTGTGTTTTTACCGGCACGGTGCGTGGGTAACCACGCTTCATACATCTGCGTAAATGATGCGTTTTTAGCCTTTGAAGCTGGCGTTCGTTTAAGGATAGGTATATATTCTATAGCTTCTTTTTTCGTCTTAAAACCGGCCTTAGAACGGGTCTTGCGGTGTACTTTGCCGTTTTCGTCGATTACATATCCTTCGACGATTACCACAGTCCAGCCACTGCCGCGCTTGTAGACGCTGCCTGTACCATTACCGCGAGATTTCGGCTTGCGGCCTGCTGCCACACGTGCGCCGCACATATTGCAGAATCTTGAACCGTCTGGTATATCGGCTTTGCATTTTTTGCATTTCATTATTCGCTTTAACCCCCTTAGATATTCGCCAAAAATAATTTTATAGCGAATAATGCCCACAGAATTAGTCCTGTGAGCTTTTCGCTGTTTTGGCATCGTGGATTACGGTTTTCACCGCAAAGGCGATCAGGGCGACGGCAGCAAGCACCACGATAGCCAGGAACACGGCCAGCAAAGTTAAGCCGCCGGATTTGAACAAGCCGATGTTCTTTAGCTGTATATCAAATATGATATATCCCACGCCAACGCACAGCAGAATTGCGCATACACCGACAAGGCAGAAGATCAGCGGCCTGTAAACGGCGTTCATGCGCTTGTGGTGCTCAACGTCATTTTTTGCGCAGGCGTTTTCAATCTCAAGCTCACGGATATAGTCGTTAGTATCGGTGTCGCGCAAACCCAACGTTTCATCGAGCGACAGGCCGAGAACAACGCATATGGCGGCGACGCTGTGGAACGAAACCTGCTTTGCAGTGCCGGCGGTTATGTTGCATACGGTGTTGTACGCGATGCCGGACTTGTCGGCGATTTCCTGATTAGTTAGCCCCGATGCGTCCTTACCTTTGCGGATTTTGGCGAAAACCACAGTCAAATCGGGATTTTCATAAGTCGATTGCACGGTTAATTATCATCTCCAAAGCATTCTTGTTTTTGGCGAAACTACTGAAAAAGCGTCATTTCGGCGATTTCGTTGTAGATTTCGGAGGTACATTTTGTTACGCTATGACCGTAGCAGATAAAAGGTTTACAAGGGATATCTGTTACAAGCCCTGCCTACCGGGTTGCAGCGGCAGGCAGGGTGAGTTGAAAACTATGTATTTGCGTTCGCCTGTGCGCGTAATAGCAACGATTCACGGTACTGTTCGGCTGGGGGCGTATCGATAAATTCGACGGACTTATCAAAGTTTTCTTTAACTACTTTTTTAATCTCATCAAGAGTGACGTTAAAGAATTCTCTGCGTTGGTTCACGAAATTCAGCTTGCGGTCTGCAAACGCATTGTGCAGCGCGGCTTCAAGCTTCGGCGCGTCATCGGAAAATATCATTGCATGAATATCAAATTTAAAGGGTACGGACGCATCGCCCAGTTCGTCAACACGGTCTGAGGGGTCAAGGCGGCGGGTCATGCCGATTTTATACACGTTTTCGCCGAACGCGCCGATATTAGATATAATGTAAACGTATCCGGCACGTTGGTTTGCTTCACGGTAATCAACTTCCTTGAACGCAGTGTCGATCTTATCAAGCTCTGCTTCAATATGGGCTTTCTTTTCTTCTATCGCAGTACGGTCTGCTTCACTGGCGGTCGCCAATTGCTTATTTATTTTTTCAAGTGCATTTTGATAGTGCGTTTGTGCTTTGCTTAGCTTCAACCTTTCGGCTTCGATTTCTTTTGCCAGTTTAGCAGCTTCACGTTCTGCGGCGCGGGCTTCACGCTGTTCTTCCTTTTCCTGCTGCTTTTTCTGCTGCCATTCAAACGCAAGGTGAAGTTCGTCAATTTTCAATTTGTAATACTTATTGGTTATGGATACGTCCATAATTCGGCCTAATTTGGATACAACTTCTCGTGAATTATATATGCGCTTTTCGCTGGCCTCGATGTTGTTATACTTGACATGCTCAACAATATCGTCGCACTCGGAATTGAATGCCCGTAGCAATAATTTTTGCATGTCGGAAACCATCTTACGACCGCTTGCTAAACTGCCGTTGACAGTCCACTTAGTTGATCCTAAAACAGCTGCACCGTTCTTTATAGCTTCCTTTTGCTGCGCGCGGTTTTGCAACAAGCGCGCCTTATAGTCATCGGCGCGCATGAAATCATAATGCGGTGTATAAAGGTTGAAACTTTGTAAAAGAACCTCTTCGTTCGTTTCAACAATTGATTGCTTTACACTCTGCAATTCTTTCCGCGCAGTTTCTAAACTGTTTTTTGCTGTAACCAGTTCAGCGTCAATGGATGCTTTCTCAGTTTTGGCATGCTGGATTTGGTCTTCGAGTTCTTTTTGGACTTCGAGTGCGTCGCGCTGTTCATCTGTTAGCATACCACGCAACTTTTCAAGCTCTTTTTCTTGTTTTTTGTTTTGGGGTATTATCAGCATAGTCGCAAGCGCTGCAAAAAACAAAAAGCCTATGAAATTTACAATGTTTAATTTGTCTGAACCAAAAAGAAAAACGGCAGCTATAATTGCAAAAACAAAGCACAAGACACCTTTCAAAGCACCTTTTAATGTGTCCATATTATTCCCCCTTAATTTTAATTACTACACAATATTACCATTGTTGACGGCGAAATTCCACAATTTTCAACAATTTCGGCTGATTGCTTAATAACAGCAATCTCGGCTTGTGTACATTGCCCATATAATCCGCCGCACAAATTGCACAAAAAGGATGTTTTATGTTTGTGCATAAGAAGAATGGACGAATATACGCAATTGTGCTAATATCTTTACAAGATAATAAACGACAAATAATATCAAAATAAGAGAATGAGCAAAATGGAAGGGAGAACAAAGATGACGGCAAAAGAGGAGTTGAAAAAGCTAATATCAAAAATGGACGAAGAACAATTTCAACGGTTTATTGACGAAATACAGTGCGTGCTATCTGAAGAAGCTGTTGCGCCTGCTCTTCGGAAAGAGTGTCAACAAATTCGTGCATAGCCTTTTTAGTTTCGGACAGCTCCTTAGAAATGAGGGGCTGTTCTTTCATTTCTTCTATCAAATCTGCTTTTGCAATTCCAAAATAATTAGCTATCTTTTCAATTTTATCAATACGAGGATATTTTCTGCCGTTAACCCATTCAGTCACAGTTGAATAAGGAAAACCCCATATTTCCGCTAATTCTCGCCTATCCTTTCCGCTTTTTTCAATATAATATTTTAAGTTTTCCGAAAAAACTACTTTGTTTCCTAAAGCACTCATAATATCACCTCAATCAGCATATTACACCATAAGCGTAAAAAAAGCAATAAAAAGTTAAATAAATTACGCTTTAAGTGTTGACAAGTGGCGTGCGTAGTGCTATATTAAGAAACATCAAAACGCTTAAAGCGTTATAAAGCGAGGTGAAAATGAAGAATGACCATTACTTTAAAGGCGGCAAGAGTAAATAAAGGAATAACGCAAGAAGAACTTGCTGATACACTGAAAGTAAGCAAAAAGACCATTTCGTCTTGGGAAAGCGGAAAAACAGTACCTAAGATTGATAAAATTCAGCCTTTGTGTGCTGCTCTCGAAATGGAATATAACGACATTCAGTGGACGCATTAATTTTTTGCGCAAAATAACGCTTTAAGCGTTACGAGGAACCGAGAAAGGAAGGTAAGCGCATGACGCTATCAGAAGTTGAACGCATGGACGCGACAACGCTGACACCGGCACAGGTGGCAAGTGTGCTGCACTCTGACCCTCAGCTTATCCGCGTTGCGGCAAGACAGCGCCCGGAGCTGCTGGGCTTTGACGTAATCATCGTAGGCAACCGCGTAAAAATACCGCGTGAGGCTTTTATTGCGTTTATGCGCGGAAAGGGGAAAGATGAATTTTCGCAGATTTGAGCTCATAGAAAAAGACCCCGCACGGATAGAAGAGCTTGAGGACATCCTAAACCGCGCAGGGCTGAGCCGGTACGAGCTGGCGCTGATAGTTACAGCTCTTCGCGTTCGACCTGAATACTGCTTAGACGATTTTCGTACCTGATTAAAACCAACTATAGGAAAGGGGAAAAGAAAATGACAAAAGAAATGGATAAATTCGTAATGCCCCGTAACAACGGCACTCGCGTTGGTGGGCAGAAGCAGTACCCCCGCATCCGTATCAGCATGGTAGCCTACGCCCATGTCTGCGAGATGTCGGAAGAAACAAGACGTTCGCTGTCAGAAGTGGCGTCAAGGGCTATCGAGTATGCTTACTCACATCTTGTGTACAGCGTACCTACAGGCAGGGAATACTACTACCGTGATACGCCCATCACGAAACAGGAATATGTGACGGATGATCCCGAAACTATCGAGCGAGTAAATGATATTATTCGCAAATCCGGCCTTAGCCGCAGCGATCTTGAATTGCTTCTTGATACTGTGCAGCTTTTGCCCGGCTTTGATGAATGAGGTAAGGAAAATGATGATCGCTTTATTCTTCATGGCCGTCATGGGCGTGGTGTTTACGATAGGCGGTATTGTATCGGCGCTTGTGTGGTTTGCCAACACAGCCGAGGACGAGTGCGTGAAAAGGCGCGAGCGGTATATCAGAGCGGAGGTGCACAATGCCGAAAACACACTTTGCCCGTGTGCCGCGCGATCCGCTGAAGGAGCTCGTTTTAGGTCGAAAAGCGGCGCTTGATATGTCGCTCACGCGGCTTGCGGAAAAGATGCACATAACGCGTTCACAGCTTAGCACGATACTTGAAAAGCCGTCTGCTAACTGGACGATCGGCAATGCAATCGCGCTGACAGCGGCCTTAGATATTCCGATCGCAGAAATGCGCGAGGCAATAAGAAAGTAAAAGGGGAACAACCATGACAGACAACAAACACGGCTACAAAGCCTATGAGCCCGGCCTTGTGTGCAGGGGGTATCAGTACGAAGAAGGCAAAACCTACAAGAAAAACGGGCACGGCGTATGCGTCGGCGGGGTTACGCACTACTGCGTTAATCCGTTTGATGTGCTGAATCATTATCCGCTTGTGCGTAACGACGGTAAGTTCAGCGAATTTACGACCGTCGAAGCTATCGACGAGCCTGTTACCGATGATAATCAGAAGTTTGCAACAAGCACTATCAAAATCGGTGTAAAGCTCGGATTTTCCGGTTTCATCAAGGCTTGCGTTGATTTCGCGTGCGAGAAAACGATAAAGAGCATGCCGAGTAATAAGGTTAATAAAGGCAACTACGCGCGGATAGGCAGCTCAGGCGACTCCGCGCAGATAGGCAGCTCAGGCTACTACGCGAAGATAGGCAGCTCAGGCGACTACGCGCAGATAGGCAGCTCAGGCAACTCCACGCAGATAGGCAGCTCAGGCGACTACGCGCAGATAGGCAGCTCAGGCTACTACGCGCGGATAGGCAGCTCAGGCGACTCCGCGCAGATAGGCAGCTCAGGCTACTACGCGCGGATAGGCAGCTCAGGCGACTCCGCGCAGATAGGCAGCTCAGGCGACTCCACGCAGATAGGCAGCTCAGGCAACTACGCGCGGATAGGCAGCTCAAGCGACTCCGCGCAGATAGGCAGCTCAGGCTACTACGCGAAGATAGGCAGCTCAGGCGACTACGCGCAGATAGGCAGCTCAGGCAACTCCACGCAGATAGGCAGCTCAGGCGACTACGCGCAGATAGGCAGCTCAGGCTACTACGCGCGGATAGGCAGCTCAGGCGACTCCGCGCAGATAGGCAGCTCAGGCGACTCCACGCAGATAGGCAGCTCAGGCAACTACGCGCGGATAGGCAGCTCAGGCAACTCCACGCAGATAGGCAGCTCAGGCGACTACGCGCAGATAGGCAGCTCAGGCGACTTCGCGCGGATCGATATTTCGGGCAACACCAGCGTAGGTGCTGCTATAGGCATCAACAGCATTATAAAAGGAGCAGTCGGCAACTGGATAACACTTGCGGAGTGGGCATATGACAGCGATAAACAGCGCTGTGCCCCTGTTTGCGTTAAATCAGCACAGATCGATGGCGAAATAATAAAGGCTGATACATGGTATAAGCTTGCGGACGGCGAATTTGTCGAGGTAGCCGATGAATAAATACACGATCATCATAGCCCAGGTGTGCGCGGCGCTGCTGGCGCTGATAGTCATGGTACTGCTTGCCCTTGACAAAGGGGGCAACAAGGCCGATGCGGACGGTGTGCCGCCCGAGGTTGATACGCACGGCCTGTGCGTAGTGGAAGTGGCAGAGCCTGAGTACGAGATGTACTTTACCGAGGCCGACGTGATAGCCCTTGCGCAGATGCTTTACGGCGAAGCAAGGGGCTGCACCCTGTTAAATCAGCAGCAGTGCGTATGGTGTGTGCTTAACCGCGTGGACGATGCGCGTTTTCCTGACAGCATAATAGGCGTTGTGTCGCAACCGGGGCAGTTTTACGGCTATTCGGCTGATTTTCCCGTTTGGGATAACCTCTATGCCGTTGCGCTGGATGTTGTTCAGCGCTGGGCGGCGGAGAAACAGGGCGCAGAAGTTGTGCGTGAACTGGGCAGCGAATACCTGTGGTTTACGGGCGATTCAGTCGAAAATCATTTTAGGGCGGTGTATTGATGAAAGTTCTTGAATTATTCGCCGGGACGCGGAGTATCGGCAAGGCATTCGAGGCTAAAGGTCATGAAGTGTTTTCAATTGAATGGAGCAAGGACTTTGAGAATATTGACCTTTATGCCGACATCATGACAGTCAAGGCCGAAGACATCCTTCAGAAGTTCGGCAGACCTGATGTGATATGGGCAAGCCCTGATTGCAGCACATTCAGCATAGCAGCGATAAGTCATCACCGCAGAAAGAACCCTGACACCGGAAACCTTGACCCGGTAAGCGAATATGCGAAGTTCTGCGATGCGGTTGATCAGCATGTTTTACGCCTGATTTCGGCATTATCCCCGAAGTATTGGTTTATCGAAAACCCAAGGGGCGGTATGCGAAAGATGACATGGATGCAGGAGCTTCCGCGGTACACGGTCACATATTGCCAGTATGAGCTTGACAAACCCGTGGAGCAAAGAAGGATGAAGCCAACGGACATCTGGACAAACCATCCTGACCCGCAGTTCAAGCCAATGTGCAAAAACGGTGCACCTTGTCACGCAGCAGCGCCGCGAGGTTCACGAACCGGCACACAAGGCTTGAACGGCAGCAGAGAAAGAAGCGTTATCCCGGCTGCGCTGTGTCAGCATATCGTTGATATCTGCGAAACAACACACTGGAGCATGGAGAAGCAGGGTGCGGCGGTGGCAAGGGAGCTTGATAAGAACGCTGTCTTTTTCACCGGCGACGGTATTCAGAATTGGTTTAGGAGTGTGTACTAAATGAAAGTTCTTATAGCCTGTGAAGAAAGCCAGACGGTGTGCAAGGCTTTCCGAGCAAAGGGGCACGAAGCGTACAGCTGCGACGTTACCGAACCGTCGGGCGGTCACCCTGAATGGCATATACTCGGCGATGCGCTCGAGGCTATCAAAGGGGGGCAGATAACCACGATGGACGGCGTAGCGCATGATGTGGGCAAATGGGACTTGCTGATAGCGCATCCGCCTTGTACATATCTCTCTGCTGCCGGAAACAGGTGGTTTAATGTCGAGCGATATGGCGAGAAAGCCGTTGAGCGAGCGCACAACAGAGACAAAGCGGCATGGTTTTTTATGCAGTTTATCAACGCCGATATAGACCGCATAGCCGTTGAAAACCCGATAGGGGCTATGAGTACACGCTATAAAAAGCCGACACAGATTGTCCAGCCGTATTGGTTCGGAGAACACGCGCGAAAAAGTACTTGCTTGTGGCTTAAAAACCTACCCCCACTTATCGCAGCGAAAATTGTTGACCCCGGCGAAATCCTGCCGGGCGGCTATAGCGTGGGTGCATCCGCAAATCACGCAACGGATGGGAATGGGAAAATCCTTAGGTGGAACGATCCTAGAACAGCCAAAGCCCGAAGCAAGACATTCCCTGGTATAGCAAAAGCGATGGCTGAACAGTGGGGCAAAATATGCGCCGACCAACAGTAAACAAGCCCCGCCCGTATTCACCAAGCTGCTTTAGTTGCCCTTGCAGCGATTGCAGAATATCCGGGATGGATGCGGTGCAGATTAATCAGATTGATTTAGGATTTTTGGAAGAAAGGAAAACAAAAAAATACTGCGAATGGGGGACTGAGAATGAACAAAAAAATACTTGATGTAACCTGCGGCTCTCGGACTATATGGTTTAACAAAAAACACCCGGCTGCTGTTTATGCAGATCGGCGCAAAGAAGAATACTACGGTGTCTGGAAGCCGAACGACGGGCAATCCAAAAGAAGTTGCATCATCGATCCTGATGTGCAATGTGATTTTACCGATCTTCCGTTTGATGATAACTCTTTTGCTCTTGTGATATTTGATCCACCGCACCTTCGGAGGGTAGGTGAGAATGCATGGTTGATCAAAAAGTATGGCCGCTTAGATGATAATTGGCCGCAAATGTTACATGATGGTTTTTTGGAATGTAAACGAGTGCTTAAACCGGATGGGGTGCTGATATTTAAGTGGGCTGAAACTCAGATCCCCGCTGCCGATGTTTGGAAAGCAATCGGCGAAAAACCGTTATTTGGGCATCACAGCGGCAAGAAATCTCAAACTTTCTGGGGATGTTTTATGAAGCTTGAAAGCGAGGACTAACGATGACAGAAAAAGATTTAACAATCCAAAACCTAAGGCGCGAAAACGAAGCGCTGAGAGCGGAGCTTGAATGGACAGGTAAAGAAATCATGCGTTTACGAAACCAACTTAAAATGCAGTGGATTCCGTGCAGCGAGAAGTTGCCTGAGGAATGGATTGACGACGACGATAACACCTACATCAACTATCTAATTTATATGCCCTATTTCAAAGCAGCAGGTGTCGGGGTATATAACGATGACGAAGAAAGTTGGCTTTTCAGGGGCGTAGAAGTAAAAGTAAGCCACTGGATGCCGCTGCCGGACGCGCCGGAGGTGGAGTGATGGAACGACTGACTGAACACGGGGAGTATTGTCCGATCATGGTTGCTGGGGGGAATATGCATGTCAGTCGGTGTATCGGAAAAGATTGCACTTGGTGGCTACCCTATGCAAACGACTGTGCGTTGCCTGTTGTTGCGGGAATTTTGGCTGACAGCACAATTTGCCAGAATGCATTTGAAACGGAGAGTGCTAATAATGGCTGAACACATAGATCGTGAAGCGCTGTTACATGGCATCGAACAATCGGTGGTATATACGGTAAGAGAAAAAATAACGAGCGCAGAAATGCGAGGCGCTCACAAAGTTATCGAGTGCATTAAGTGTGCGCCTGCTATCGAGCCTATTTATATTCACGAACCGACAAAGAGCGAGTTTAAGCGCATGGCGGTGCAGATGGGCTATGTGCCGGTGGTGCGATGTGAGGGCTGTGTATTTTCGCAATCAGACGGTTGGGTTTGCGGTGGTACAGCTCTTATGCCGCAGCATCGGACATTTCCAAACAGTTTTTGCAGTTTCGGCGAGAGAAAGGACGGAGGTGTTGACGAATGAAAGAAATGGTTTATAAGCCTGAGCGCTGTGATGCTGAATTGCTGGCTTGCGATACGTATAAGGGATTTGACTACTACGTAGTAAGCCGCGGAACGCATCCGTGCGCGTATGTCGATATCAAGAATTATAGCAAGGCGATTAACGTCGATGACATCGACTGCCATGGTGGAATTACTTATTTCGAAAGCACGCTGGATGCGGCAGATCACGACGGCTGGTTCATCGGCTGGGATTATGCGCACTGTTTCGACTATTTCGGGTGTTATCGCGATGCCCCGAATACGAAAATGTATCGGCGCTGGGCAACCGCCGAGATGGTTGCTGAATGCAAGCGCGTTATAGACCAAATCTGCGAAAGGCGGTCAAGCGATGGCTAAACAATCAGCATTTGCAAAAGCCGTGCAGCGTGAAGTGAACATTCAGTTACAGCTTTACGGGCGCAACCGCATGCAGCTTGCGGAAGATGCCGCGTTTATGGCCGCTAATGAAGTGCTGGGCTTAGGCTCAGGCCGTGCACGGGCATTCGGCGAGGCGTTTGTAAGATATTCAAACGAGATCGCTGATTTGGTAGTAGAAGACAGCAAGGCCGACGACGAGATCGTATATGCAAAAAGCGTCCTTGATCGTCGCATACGTGAAATAGTGGGCGAGGATAACTTCTCGCCATTCGATGAAAGGTATGGTAGGCGATAATGGCTAAAAACGTAGGCTGGGAAGCCAAAAGCAACCACGACGGCAGTTACACGGTTACCGTTAACGGCAAACAATATTATTGTGCAGATACGCATGAATTTCTGCACTTTTTAGAAGATATCGGCGAAAGGTGGGAGGATAGTGAAATTCGAAAAGGATGAACGCCGCGAGTTTTCTACCGGCGCAGTGAGAGATAAGGCCGACGGGAAAGGGCGCTATGATTTGCTGCCGTGGGGCGCGATGCACGCCCTTGCTCAACACTGCGAGCGCGGCGCGATCCACTACGGGGAACGCAACGTCGACAAAGGCATACCCCAGCACAGCTTGATAGACAGCGGCATACGGCATCTTAGCCTGTACATACAGGGCGACGCGGAAGCGCATCACCTTGTAGCGGCGCTGTGGAATATAGCGTGGGCAGTTGAACAGGAAATAAAACGGCCTGAAATGGTTGATTTGCCCGAACGCGGCGAACATTCGGGCATAGCATTTTGAAAGGAATTACAAGAAAGGAGGAAGGAAAGAAGAATGAAGATCTACATAGCCGGAAAGATCACCGGCGAGCCCAATTATAAAGAGAAATTCGATATCGCCGCGAAGAGCCTTGAGGCGCGGCGACATATCGTATTAAATCCTGCTGAGCTACCGGAGGGCATGCTCCAGGCAGACTATATACGCATCTGCTTCGCAATGATAGATGCGGCCGACGCGATCTACCTGCTTAAGGACTGGTGTAGCAGCTTCGGCGCTTCTCTCGAGCGGAGCTACGCAATGTATACCGGCAAGTCAATACTTACTGAAGGAGAATAAACATGAAAAAACTACTATACGCAATACGTAAATGGCTGATTGATATTCTCGGCGGTGTTCCAATGTGTTTTTATGACAGCATGGCCAGTTTGGCAAACCATTTCAACGAGCAAATAAATGATTACCGCGTAGCAATCCGTGAAATCTGCCGCCGCAGTGGAAACACCTATTACGACTGGTGCTGCGATCAGTGCGCTTGCAACTGCGATAAGCGCAACGGCTGGTGTAACGGTTTTGAACCTGTAAGCCATGGAAAGTGACTGCCGTAATTGCCCGGACAGAACGCCGTTTTGCCACGCGAAGTGCGATAGTTATAAAGCGTTCTGCGCAGATAACGAGGCCGATAAAGCGGCGAAAAAGGCGTATTTGGACAAGCATAATGCACCGAACGGCGTATTGATCAACGGCTATATACGCCGAAAGAAAAAAACAAGATTATTCAATGGAAAGAGGGTGAAGTGAATATGTATTCTATAGAACGGCCATTAGAGCCGCCTGATTTTCCCGCTCCCGATTGCATATGCCAGGAATGCGACGGCTGGTTTTACGGCGACGATATAATGTACATTTCCAACGGTCGGCGTTTGTGCCCCGATTGCTTTAGAGAAGAAATCAACGATTTACCGACCGAAGAACTTGCCGAGCTTATCGGCGCAGAGGTTATAAACGCAGAGGACGCAAGGGAGGTGCATAAACCATATGGGAGAATGCGTTATTGTTTACGGTAAATCCGGCAGCGGAAAAAGCCGAAGCCTACTTAACTTCGGCGAGGACGAGATTTTTCTTGTTAACGTCATCGCAAAGCGCTTGCCGTTTCGAAAAAAATTTAAGTATACGATGGTCAGCGACAATCCTGTTAAGATCATGAACGGCCTGAAAAAGATGCCGGTAAAAACGGCAGTCATCGACGATAGCGGTTATCTAATGACTAACGCTTTTATGCAAGGCCACTCGGCGCCGAAAAGCGGATCAAGCTCATTCGATCTGTATAACAGCATTGCCGATAGCTTTTGGGGACTGCTGATGTTCATTAAAAACGAGCTGCCCGAAGACGTCATAGTCTACATAGTCGTTCACGAAGACACAAGCGACTACGGCGAGACCAAAATACGCACAATTGGCAAACTGTTGAATGAAAAAGTATGCATTGAAGGCATGGCAACTATCGTGCTGCGATGTGTAGTCCGCGACGGTAAGCATATGTTTATCACGCAGTCTGACGGCAGCGATATAAGCAAGTCGCCGGAGGGCATGTTTGAGCTTGAGATCGAGAACGATTTAAAATCCGTCGATCAAACAATCCGCGAGTACTGGGGGCTGTGATATGGCTAAGTTTGAAAACGGTGTACCCGGTTATGTAGAGGGTACGGCAACCGTCAAGGTATTTTTCCCGATAGACACGACCGGCAAAGCGCACATCAACTGCCGACAGTGCTATTTCTACAAATGCAATACTTACAGGTGCATGCTTAATAACGAAGTGTGCGCCGAGCCTGACAAATATGTGGGTGCCAGTTGCCCACTTGAATATTGAAACAAGAAAGGAACAAGTAAACAATGATTAAATCTTACAACGGCTTTAAAGCAGAACGCACCACAGCGCGTGAAACACTCCCGGCAGGCGGCTATGTAGCTAAGATCATGGACGCAAGCGTTATCGATTACGATTGGGGCAGTGTTCTGAAAATCGAATTCGACGTTGCTGAAGGTGAACACAAGGGCTTTTTCGCGGCAGACTATCGCGCAAACATCAACGATGATAAGAAATGGCGCGGTTGCTATCGCATTAACATCCCGAACGAAAGCAATCAATATTTCGACAGTCAGAAGAAATCATTCAACAACCTTATAGCATGCCTTGAGGAAACCAATAACAGCTACCATTGGGATTGGGATGAAACCAAACTCAAGGGTAAAGGGCTCGGCGTTCTGTTCCGTAATAAGGAATGGGAATATAACGGCAATACCGGCTGGACAACCGAATGCTGCGCCGTTACCACTGCGCAGGACGTACGCGACGGCAATTTTAAAATGCCGAAGGACAAGCCTCTCAAAAAGGCCAACACTACATCCGCTTATCCGGCTGCGACGTTCACAACAATGGACGATGATGATAGCGACCTGCCGTTCTAAAGCCCATGACACCACGCGAAATCGAAGATGCGCTCGGAGGCATGGTGATATTGGTAGATACGCGTGAACAGGATACACCACGCTTCAGAGCGCGATTGGAAAGCATGAACTGCCTTTATGAAAGGTGTAAGCTCGATTTTGGCGACTACTCGGCGAAGTTTTCTGTAGGCGGCGAATGGCTGATGCTAAACGCCGCCGTAGAGCGCAAGATGGATTTTTCGGAATTAGCTCAATGCTTCTGTAATGGCCGTGCACGCTTTGCACGGGAATTTGAACGTGCCAAAGCTGCCGACGCAAAGATCTATCTGCTTATCGAAAATCAATGCTGGGAGGATGCTTATAGCGGCAACTATCGCAGTCAGATGAAGCCGCAGGCGTTTGTTGCATCGCTGCTTGCGTGGCTGGCGCGTTACCGCTGCCAGATCATATTTTGCGATCAACGCACAAGCGGCAATCTGATACACGATATTCTTTATCGTGAAGGGCGCGAAATGCTGGAAAGGATGATGCTAAGTGAAAGCAAAACATAAAAGCGCATTAATAAAAGATATGCTTGATTTCGCTGTTGTCGCTACAGCTTACGGGCTTGATTTTAATCGCGCCGGTTTTGCAAGATGTCCTTTTCACGCCGAGAAAACGGCATCATTCAAAATCAAAAACCGGCATAGCGCCCATTGCTTTGGCTGTGGCTGGTCAGGTGATATTATCAATTTTACCGGCCAATTATTCAACCTTGATTTTGAACAGTCTACACGAAAGCTGATTAACGATTTCAACTTACCGATAGTGGCCGACCGCAAAATGACTTTACGCGAGGACAGCGAGATCACAGCAACCTATAATGCGGCAATAACGGAATATAACAAATGCAAGCAAGCCGAAAAAGAGCTCCAGCAACGCTATGAGCGCCTTTTATGGGTATATGCTACACTTGATAAGTGGAAGTGCAAATATGCCCCTGAGAGCCCTACAGAGCCTTTAGATGAGCATTACATCATTGCCTGTAAGGAAATCGACGGTGCGGCCTACCGGCTGATGCTATATTCATAAGGGGGGATAGTATGACGAAACTGATTGACTGCAACCAATTAACGGATGAAGCCATAGCAAACATGGACGCTGCCGAGCTTATAAACTCCGTTTTGGTTTCGTTTGATATCCCCGACGTGATAGAACGCGAACGCATACAGGCGCTTATACAGATAAGAGCGGCAGAAGTTGGCGCAAAAGTAGTCGTTAACCGTCAGCTCGGCGCGTACCGTCAAAAAGACAAGCAACTTGAAGCTGATTTTAAAAAATCACAGGCGCAAGATAGAAACGACCTTGATCTACGCTTAAACGACAAAGGCGTACCCGTTCCGACTATCGACAATTTTCTTAAAATCATGCGCGGAAGAATGGAATATAGCAGCATTCGTTTTAATGTGCTGCGCAATTCACCTGAGATCACGCATAACGGCGAAATATGCCGATGGTCGGACGCGGATGCGGCACAAAGCCGAAATTTCTGTGAAGCCAATTACGGCCTGTACAGCGACAAAAAACACTCTGACGCTTTACGCATTTTGTGGAAGGAACGCGAATATAACCCGATAAAGGACATAGTTGACACTCTTGAATGGGACGGAGAAGAACGTTGCATACATTTTCTCGCTAAATGGGCGAAAGTCGAAGACACCGCTTACACTCGTGAGGTCAGCCGCCTGATATTTGCCGGCGGCATTAACCGGCTCTATCTGCCCGGCTGCAAGTTTGATGATGTTCCCGTACTCATCGGTGCAAAGCAGGGCGAAGGCAAATCCACGCTTGTCAAATGGCTTGCCATTAACGATAGTTATTTTTCCGAAGTAACCGAAATGGACGGTCAAAAGGCCATAGAGCAATTAGAAGGCGCGTGGATATGCGAGGTCGCGGAGTTGCTTGCGCTTACCAAAACGAAAGAGCAGGAGGCCGTCAAGTCCTACATAACACGGCAGCGCGACAAATACAGGCCACCTTACGACGTTAATGCAATGGAGTTTCCGCGCCGGTGCATCTTTATAGGCACGACCAACAATGAACAATTCTTGCGCGACAAGACCGGCAACCGTCGTTTTTATCCTGTAACAGTCAACAGTAATGGTTATGACCTACACGATCATGAGCAGGAATGCCGCGATTATATTATTCAATGCTGGGCAGAAGCGCGCGTAAAATTTGAACGCGGCGAAATGCCAGCTTTCGCAGATCGTTCTCTGCTGTCCGAATACAAGCATGCACAGGATGAAGCAATGGAGGATGATTGGCGTATCGGCGTTATTGAAAAGTACCTTGATGAGAAGTCACCGGGCGATACCGTATGCATTAAGGAACTAAAATGTGAGGCGCTATTTCCTGACAGCGATTTCCAAAGAGACTTAACACCGAAAGAGACACAAGAGATTTATCGTATCGTCGCTACAATACCTGAATGGACAAACATTGGTAGAAAATATACCGCGAAATATGGTCGGCAAAGATGTTGGCAGAAAAAAGTGGGAGCTATCAAAAATATCAATGAATTACCTTTTTGACGTTTTGCACAATCAAAATACGTTGGTTATACGTTGGTTTTGTGCAAAAGTCACAGCAAAAACGGGGCAGGGTATAGACCTGTCCTACCCCTGTCCCGTACCCTGTCCCGTGGCTAAATCCCTTGAATTATCTATCTTTTTTCTCTTTTACAGGACAGGGGGACAGGTAAAGTAATATAAAAAGAGTATTCCGTAAAATAGAGTATGGTGTACACCATATAAGAAAACGAAACACTTATATAGGGAAACCGCGTGCCCGCCCGTCCCCTGTCCTGTATTAAAAAATCTAAAATTGGAGGTGTTCAAAATAGTCAATTTGTCAATAACTGCAAATAACATCATCCTGCAAGCGGCTCAAAATTTGCCTTTACAAGGCGAACGATCACCGGCTGACGAGCTGCTATATTACCAAGCCCGTGAGCTCTACGACCTCCACGCTAAAGGCATGATAACCGCTGCTATAGGCGCTGAACGCAAAAACAAAATAATAGCCGCCTATATAATCAATTCAAATCGTGAACAGCAATATACCCGAAGCAACATGCAAATTGCAGAATTCTACAAATCAATCGAGGCTGCCGGTTGTAACTATGCCAAGAACAGAACAATCGAAAACGCCGATCAACTATACTACGAAGTCTATCACATGATACCGAAAGGAGCGAGTATATGAGTAGGCCAAAAATGACCAAAGTAGAAATTCAGGAAGCGCTTGAAGGCGTAGGCGCTATAGCGGAAGTGTGCGTGGTTTTTTATCATGCCGCGTTAGATGCCGGTGCTAACAAGTATGAAGCGGTAGAGTTGACACGCGCATATATAGCGGCATCGTTTACAGGTCGCGTCGGTAATACAGAAAGGGAACAAAATGCCTAAATACAAATCATCAATATCACCGCGTGTGCGTGGTATGGTGGAATGGCAGCTTGAACATTACCGCGAATACAAAGATGAAATACAGCAATATTGGGCTGATATGATCCCGTCGGCAACGCCGAAGTACACGGACGGCAAAGGCGGCGGAGAAGTCAGCCGGGACACCGAAAACACGGCGCTGCGCATAGCGTCATCTCCTTATCTGGTGCAGACGGAACGCAGCTGCAAGGCGATTGAATATGTGCTTAAAAATACCGATGACATCGATAGAAAGCTTGTGGAGCTTGTTTACTGGAAACAGGCTTATACTGTGGCAGGTGCAGCACAAATATTGCATATAAGCCGTTCGGCAGCTTACAGGCGAAAAGACAGAATTCTATACAATATAGCGACTGAATTAGGGTATGTTCCAATTAATTTCTAAAAAAGTGGGACAAAAGTGGGATTTTTGACCCCATAATCTGTGGTAAAATGATATTGTGGAAATGTAATAGATAGACTATTTGTTATCTCCTTATCCCTCTTTTCCTTTTCGGCGGTGGGGGCGGCTCGCGGACATTTTCTCTATTTTTTGTCATAGAACCTCCTTTCCTTCCTTTCTTAAATTCCACGTTCCCTTTCCGCGCTCCCGCCGCGAGTAAGCAGGCAGCTGAAATATGCTGCTTGCTTATTTTATAATTTTTTTCAGGTAACAGCCGAATGAGTGAAGCACTTAAACGCATGGCAGCAGAATACCGCGCTAATGCCGGTTTGCTGCTTAAACGCATAAACGAATTAAAATCAGAGCTTGCACGGACTGATTGTAAAACGTCCGACTGGACGCGGCTGCGAGGCAGGATAATGATACTTCAAAGCCTGTATGCCGATAGCATCAGTACAGCAAGGTATTTAGAAAACTATCATGGGGGTAAATAACATGAGGTGGTAAATGTGGTAAAACTAACTGAAAAGCAAAAGCGATTTGTGCAGGAATACCTTGTGGACCTCAATGCCACGGCGGCTGCCAAGCGTGCCGGATATAGCGAAAAAAGCGCCTCCCGGATAGCCGTGGAACTACTCAATAAAACTCAAGTTTCTGCCGAAATCCAAAAGCAGCAGGCCAAGCGACAAAAGCGGGTGGAAATCACCCAGGAAAAAGTGCTTGAGGAGCTGGCTGCGATCGCCTTTGCTAACGGTGCTGACTTCGCCACCGTCAACCAAAATGGCATTGTCCGCATCACCCCCACCTCTGAGCTGTCGGATGAAAAGCGCAAGGCCATTGCCTCCATCAAGGAGGGGCAATATGGCACGGAGGTCAAGGTGCACGATAAGGTCAAGGCCCTGGAGCTGCTGGCCAAGCACCTGGGCATGTTCGACAGCAAGAACGGTGGCAGCGAGGCCCCAGAGAATAACATCTTTGAGGTCATTGACCAAAGCACCAGAGAGGAGATAGGCACGGATGAAATACCAGAGATTGAGCACCCGGCAAAACCTGGCCATGACCTGGTGGAATAGGCCCGGCTTTGAGGTCTATGACGGCATCATCTGTGACGGCTCCATCCGCTCCGGCAAGACAGTGGCCATGACGGTGGGCTTTATCATGTGGGCCATGACCCGCTTTGACGGCTGCAATTTTGCCATCTGCGGCAAGACCATTGAGAGCCTGCGCCGCAATGTGACAAGCAATCTGCCCGTCTGGCTGGCGGGCGTTTTCTCTTTCAAGGAACACCGCACTGAAAACAAGATCGTGGTGAGCGCCAACGGCAAGAGTAACAGCTTTTACCTGTTCGGCGGCAAGGACGAAAGCAGCGCCGCACTCATCCAGGGCATCACACTGGCAGGCATCCTGCTGGATGAGGTGGCCCTGATGCCGGAGAGCTTTGTCAACCAGGCCACGGCCCGCTGCTCTGTTGAGGGGGCCAAGCTGTGGTTTAACTGCAACCCGGAGGGCCCCAGCCATTGGTTTTATACCAAGTGGGTGCTGGAGGCCAGCAGGCGGAAAATGCTGCACCTCCATTTCACCATGGATGACAACCTCAGCCTCTCCGCCTCAGTCAAGGCAAGGTATGAAAGCCTTTACTCTGGCGTTTTCTATGATCGCTTTATTCGGGGCCTGTGGGTGGTGGCGGAGGGGCTTATTTACACGATGTTTGATAAGGATAAGCATATTGTGCCGACTGTCGACCGCCCGTACACCGATTACATGATATCGTGCGACTATGGCACACTTAACCCTACGGCGGCTGAACTGTGGGGGCGCTGTGATGGCAAATGGTATTGTATACGTGAATACTATTACGACGGGCGCAAGCAGCAGCGGCAGCGCACAGACGAAGAACATTATGCAGCCGTTGAAGCGTTAGCCGGTGACCTGCCTATCAGAAAGATAATCGTTGATCCGTCGGCAGCGTCGTTTATTGAAGTCATACGCCGTCACGGACGCTTTATGGTGGAACAGGCCAGGAACCGTGTTATCGACGGCATACGCGACGTGGCGACGCATTTAAACGCCGGCGACATTTTATTTAACGACTGCTGCAAAGACTGCATAAGCGAATTCGGCCTGTATCGCTGGGATGAAAAGGCCGCAGAAGACAGGCCGCTAAAGGTTTCAGATCACGCGATGGACAGCACCCGTTATTTTGTGCGTGCAGCATTTGCACCATCAAGATTTAGCTTTTAAAGGGGATATTATATGCCTTTATTCAACGAACCGATAGAACAAGAATTGTGGAATTACCGCATTAAAGCCAATCAGCCAATGTCCGAAGCACAATTTTTTGCGCGTGAATTGGAGGCTTGGCGCTGCTCCGAAGCGCGTAGAGAAATGCTTGACGGCGCACGGTACTACAGCGGTGATCAGGATATTCTACGCCGACAGCGTACAAGCATAGGTGAAGACGGCCAGCTTGTAGCGGTTGATAATTTGCCCAATAACAAGATCGTTGATAACCAGTATGCAAAGCATGCCGATGTTAAAAAGAATTACATAGTTGGCAAGCCTATAACGTTCGCAGGCAAAAACGAAACGTACCTTGATGCGCTTAAAAAGGTGCTGGGCGCACGCTTCATGCGGACGATAAAAAATGCTGTTATTGAAAGCTTCAACAGCGGTATTAGCTGGCTGTACCCGTATTACGATAGAACGGGGCAGTTAGCGTTTAAGCTGTTTCCCGGCTATGAAATCCTGCCGTTTTGGGCAGATGCGGAACACACGGTGCTTGATGCGGCTATAAGGTTGTATCAGGTAGAAGTGTATTACGCAAGCGAAAAGAAAATAATCGAAAAGGCCGATGTTTTTAAGCCGGACGGTGTGGCAACGTACATCTTTGAAAATGGTACGCTTACGCCAGATAGCACAAAGCAGAGCTATATAACACTTACCGATGCCAGCGGCAGCACAGAGGGCTACAATTGGGCGCATTTCCCCTTGATACCCATAAAGTATAACGCGCAGGAAATTCCGCTCATACGCCGCTGTAGGTCGTTACAGGACGCTATCAACCTGATTGAAAGCGACTTTGTAAACAACATGCAGGAAGACGCACGAAATACTGTGCTTGTCCTAAAAAACTACGACGGTCAGGACTTGGGCGAATTCCGCAAGAACCTCAGCACTTATGGTACTGTAAAGGTGCGCACGGTCGAGGGTGTTGACGGCGGTGTTGATAGCCTTGAAATCACGGTAAATGCCGAAAACTATAAAACAATACTTGATCTGCTAAAAAAGTCGCTGATAGAAAATCTACGCAGCTACGATGCAAAAGATGACCGGATGTCGAATTCGCCTAATCAGATGAACATACAGTCGATGTACTCGGACATTGACCTTGATGCGAATGACACAGAGGTTGAATTACAGGCGGCATTTGAAGAAATCCTGTGGTTTGTGAACACCTATCTTGCAAGTAAGGGTCAGGCGGTCGATGCCGCCGAGAATGTAGAAGTAATATTCAATCGCGATGTGCTGATTAACGAAACTGAAGCTATCAGCAATTGCGCTGCGTCCGTCGGCATCATATCCGATGATACGATAGTTTCTATGCATCCTTGGGTAAAAGACCCTGCTGCCGAGCTTAAGAAGCTTGAAAAGCAGAAGGAAGAAGCAGACCCCTACAGAGCGGCGTTTGAAATGGCGCGGAATAATCAGAACGCCGATGACGGCGCACCAATGATAGATGAAGAATGATGCATACTGGGCTAACCGCATGCGCATCCTTGAGGACGCGCTATTAGATACCGGCTATGAATACGTTCAGAACCTTGAACGCCAATACGATAAGGCCATACGCGATATTGAAACAGATATAGCGCACTGGTATCAGCGTTTTACGAAAAACAACGAAATATCGCTGAACGATGCACGAAAGCTGCTTAATTCGCAGGAGCTTGAAGAATTCAAGTGGACTGTCGAAGAATACATCAAATACGGCAAGGAAAATGCCGTTAACGGTGCATGGATAAAGCAGCTTGAAAATGCATCGGCGCGTGTTCACATATCGCGGTTGGAAGCTATAAAGCTTCAGTTACAGCAGCAGGCCGAAGCTTTAGCTGCAAAGCAGGCAGAGGCCGTCAAGGGCGTTTCGGAGGGAGTTTACAAATCAAGCTACTATCACACTGCATTTGAGCTGCAAAAGGGCGTAGGCGTAGGCTGGACGCTTCATGCGATAGATGAAAATGTGATAGAAAAGGTGTTGTCTCGTCCGTGGACGCTGGACAAGCAGACGTTCAGTGATCGCATATGGGCGAATAAACAGGCGCTTGTGAATACCGTCAACACGCAGATAACTCAAATGGTAATGCGCGGCGCTGCACCCGATAACACTATCAAGGCTATTGCCGACCGTTTCAAGGTATCTAAATCACAGGCCGGGCGGCTGGTGATGACGGAAAGCGCGGCATTTGCCAACATAGCACACAAGGACTGCTTCAAAGACCTTGACGTTGAAAAATACGTCATTGTCGAAACGCTTGACGGCAAAACATGCGGCCTGTGCGCACAGCTCGACGGCAAGGTATACCCCATGTCCGAATACGCTATAGGCGTAACAGCTCCACCGTTTCACCCGTGGTGCAGGGGCACAACAGCGCCGTACTTTGACGATATGGACGATATCGCCGAACGCTGGGCGCGAGACCCCAAGACGGGCAAGACATACACCGTGCCGGGCAGCATGACCTATAAGCAGTGGGCGTCAAAGCAGGAAGGGCTTGCAAAAAGCGTTAAACCGCTTGAAAAATCTACGGAAAGTGGTATAATGTCTTTGCCTGATATCGAAATCGGCAAGAGCGTTGGAGCAAAAGCGAAAAACTACGATATCAGGTTACCCAATAATGAAATTGTCCATTTAAGCGAAGGAACGCGAATAACAAACGTTCAAGTAATCGCGGGTAAAGGTAGAAATCGAAAAATTGACATGGTAGCTGTCCTTATAGATAGGTATCCGGGAACAAAAGAAACCGAATGGCAAAAAGTTAAGGGCATCGGCTATATAGATTATCAAGGCGAAGACTATAAAGCTGTCTTGCATTGGTATCAAGAACCGAGTGTTGGAAAAGTCGAGTGGAAAGTTAAACCCGATGCGGATGGGAATTGGTTTATAGATGAAGATTAATTCGATTATTAAAGTTAAATATATCGGTGAAGATAATCCTATGGCGTTGCGCGCGGGCAAAGAATACAGTGCACGTGTGCTTAAAAAGGGTTGGTACGGCATAGTTGATGAAACTAACGAAGAATATGCGTACCCACCAGAATTGTTTGAAATCGTAGAAAACTAACCTAAAATCAATAGATTAAAGCATCATGCATGATTTGCACGGTGCTTTTTTCATGCCAAAAAGGAGACAGCAGAGTGATAATTAACATCTTAGGCGCCAATTGGGCGATTATCGAAAGAAGCGAAGCAGATGACGATCGTCTGCACGACTGCAACGGCTATTGCGACTGGACAACGCGCGAGATCGTGGTAGAACGCGAAATACAGGGTAACTTGTACGACATGGATGCTTACGTTAAAAAGGTCAAACGACACGAGATCGTACATGCGTTTCTTGTCGAATGCGGCTTGCATGAATGCTCGGGCGAAACCGACGCGTGGGCAATGAATGAAACAATGGTAGATTGGTTTGCCCGGATGGGCGAGCGCATCTATAAAGCGTGGTCGGAAGCCGACGCGATTTGACATCCAACAACTTAATGATCGAAGCAGTCAAGCGTTAATTCGCGGGCTGCTTTTTTCATACCCATTTTACCGCGTGCCCGGCGGATAACAAGCAGGGCGGCGCTGAATACGAGGACTGGCTCGATAAAAAGGAACGGCGCAGAAAGGACGTAAACATGAAACTGCAATGGTTAAAGGACATCATAGGCGATGCTTACACGGACGACATGGACAATGCGGCGGCGCAGGCTCTCGGCAAGGACTTTGTATCGCGTGCAGACTTCAACGAAAAGGCCGGTAAGGCCAAGGAGCTTGAAGCGACGGTTACACAGCTTAACAGCACTGTAAAAGACCGTGACAAGCAGCTTGAAACGCTGAAAGCATCCACCGGCGACGTGGCCGCGCTGAAAGATCAGATAAGCAAGCTACAGCAGGACAACGCTGACGCGGCAAAAGCCCACGCAGCGGAGATAAAGCGCCTGAAAATCGATACTGCCGTTGATATGGCCGTGGCGAGCGCAAAGGCTAAAAACGTTAAGGCGGTAAAGGCGCTACTTGATCTTGATAAAGCAGAGCTTGATGAAGATGGCACAGTCAAAGGGCTGGCCGAGCAGCTTAAGAAGCTTACAACCGCTTCCGATAGCGCGTTTATGTTTGAAACCGAAAAGCAGCAGCAGAAATTTAACGGCTTTAAGCCGGGCGAAAAGGGCGGCGAACCTAACGGCGGCATGACGCTTGAAAGCTTTAGAAAGCTGTCGCCGGTCGAACGCTTCAACTTTTCGCAGAAAAACCCCGAAGAATACAAAAAACTATATGGAGGAACTAATTAATGGCACATCGGATTTATGACAATTTTTATCTGTCGAATGAAATCGAAGATCAGTACAATTCGCACCTTGATCTACAGTCGTTCTGTACTGTAGATAACACCCTTGAGGGTACTGCCGGTATGCTGCGTAAAATCAACGTTTACAAAGCAACCGACGGAACTGAAAAGCTGGCTATGGGCGCTGGCAACACCAAAAGCATCGAAGTCAGCTATACTCCGCATGAATATCGCATTCAGCTTGCGCAGAACCGTTTCAAGTACTACGACGAGCAGACCATGACCGATCCGCAGCTTGTACCCGTTGGCGCAAAGCATATGGGTACTGACATGTTCAACACCGTCAATAAGGATATTTACGGCGAGTTTGCAAAGGCTACGCAGGTTGCTGTCGTCAGCAAGTTTGATTTCGGCGCTTTTGCAGATGCACAGTCAATCCTTGCGCTTGAGAACCTTGAAGATGTTACTATTTTCGCGTTTGTCTGCCCCGCCGACGTGGCCGAGCTGCGCAAGGAGCTTAAGGACACCTTGCAGTATGTTGAGGCATTCGCTAAAAACGGCTATGTCGGCAGTGTGGCCGGTGTAAACATCTACACCAAGAAAGATGCAACCGCCGGTTCTATCTATATGGCAACCAAGGAAGCTGTAACGCTGTTTAACAAGAAGGGCACGGAGACTGAAACTGAACGTGATCCCAATACCCGTGAAAACAGCATCTATTCTCGTAAGTACTACATTGCAGCACTTACCGATGAGACTAAGGATGTAAAGATTTTCAAGGGTACTGCAACCGCAGCGTCGGAAACCACCGTTACCAGCGGTACTACCTATTACGCCAAAGTCGGCCTGGGTTACGTCGCAGTTACGCCCGCGAGCGGTGATAACCCGAAGACTAAGGGCTGGTACACCATCGCATAAGGAGGCGCAACATGGACATACTTTCGACCGCAAAGGAACGTTTAGCGGCGTTTGGATATAAAGTGACGGATGATGATAATTCGACGCTTGAGTATAACATACGCCGCGCCGAAGCGTATCTGATAGCGCAGACAAATCAGAAGCAAGTGCCTGAAGGTCTTGAATATGTTTGGGTCGATATGGCCGTTGGTATGTTCCTTGCCGACAAGAAAGCTACAGGCGCGTTAGGCGATACATATACGTTTGATGCGCCTGTAAAAAGCGTATCGGAAGGCGATACATCGGTCACGTTTGCAATATCTGATGCAGGATCAGCCGAAGACCAATTTAATGCGGTTATCAGTAAAATGATAAATCCCAGTGCGGAAGTAATAGCCGCGTATAGAAAGCTGGTGTGGTAAATGGCTACGCGTAAAACAGCACTGCAAAGTCTGTGGCGCGGCGTTTGCGACGTGTATATGCAGGAATATACCGTAAACGGCAAAACAGGCAGGGACGAAGCTAAAGAGGTTCTGAAGCTTGAAAAGCAGCCTTGCCGCCTGTCGTTTGAAAGCATACAAAGCACGGGCGACGCAAACGGTGCGCCGATAATTCAGCAGTCGGTGAAGCTGTTCATTGATAGTACGCTGGATATACCGGCAGGCGCTAAGATCGTCGTTACGCAAAACGGCGTTACCAACGCATACGCACGTTCGGGCGAACCGGCGATATACAAATATCATCAGGAAATTATGCTGATACCGTTCGAGGATTACGCATAATGGCTAAGTGGGGAAATTGTAAATTCGATCAACTGAAAGAATACGCCGATAAGCTTGAAAAACTGACGGATGCCGATATTAACGATTTATGCGTTAAGTGCAGTCGGCAGTTGGCGGCGCGGTTGTTGGCACTGGTAATCCCGCGAACGCCTGTAGGCAACTACCCTGCCAGCTCCGGCAAAATGGGCGGCACATTGCGGCGCGGCTGGACATCGAGCACGCACAATCGCGCACAAGCGGCTAACGACAGCGGCGATGCAGCGGTAAAGGCGGCAACATGGGCTGAAAATCTAAGGGTGCATAAGTCGGGCAATCTGTATACTATCGAAATTACAAACCCCGTAGAGTATGTGTCTTACGTTGAATTCGGGCATCGCACTGTTAGCGGCGGTTGGGTCGATGGAAAGTATATGCTGACTATTTCCGAAGAACGGCTAAAGCAGATAGCGCCGCGTGTGCTGGAAAAGATGCTGTATCAGAAAATCCGCGAGGTGATAGAACATGGCTGAAATCAACACAAACATTATACTTGATGGCATAACACTTGCACTGCGCAAGGCGTTCCCGGATAGCATGATAACATCAAACGAAGTGAAGCAGGGGCTTAATGTTCCTGCTTTTATCGTGCGTATGGTGTCGTTCCAAATACAGGCGCACCCGATGCAGAGGCATAAAAACCTGCCGCGCTTTGATATTATCTATTTTCCCAAAGCGAACCGGGAAGAATGCTACAGCGTTTCGGATGCACTGTGCAAGGCGCTTGAAGTCATAGCACTGCCGTCCGGCGATAAGGTGCGCGGCGTGGATATGTCGTCGGAAATAACAGACGATGCGTTGCATTTCTTCATATCTTACAATCACTTCGTGTATGCGCCTTACTACGATACCACAATGGATGAATTAAAAATCAAACAGGGTGAAGCAAATGAAGGATAAAAAGGCGGCAAAGGCCGCACCGATAACCTATACAAAGCAGCAGCTGCTATCATCCAAACGCTACGCAAAGCGGCGCGATCTTGTCGGTGCGCTGCTGGATGACGACGGCGAATATACAATTGATGCCGTCGATGCTGCTATTAAAAACTATATGAAAGGCAAGGTAAATTAATATGGCACTTGGTGGCGGTCTGTGGACTGTTCAAAATAAGGTACTGCCGGGTACATACATCAATTTCGCCAGCACCGCGAAAGCGTCGGCTGCACTGTCCGACAGGGGCTATGTGGCTATGCCGCTGATGCTGGACTGGGGCATTGATGGTAAGGTTTTCACTGTTACAAGCGCTGATTTTCAGAAAAACTGCCTGAAGCTGTTCGGCCACAACTACAACGATGATGAAATGCTGCCGTTGCGCGAACTGTTCATGAATGCACAGACGCTGTATGCGTACCGTCTTAACGGCGGCGGCGCAAAGGCTGCTAACACGTTCTGCACGGCCAAATACACGGGCACTGCCGGTAACAAGCTGTATGTAGTTATTGCTGCAAACGCCGATAGTACAAGTATGTTCGATGTAAGCCTGTATTACGATACTACGCTGCTCGATGCGCAGACCGTAGCGGCGGCAACGGCGCTGAAAGACAATGACTTTGTTACATGGAAAACTAATGCAACGCTTGAAGTAACGACTAAAACCGCACTCAGCGGCGGCACTAACGGCACTGCCAATGCAGCGGCACATCAGGCGGCGCTTGATAAGTTTGAAAGCTACAGCTTTAACACGCTCGGCTGTCCTGCCGATGACACTACAACTGCAAAGCTGTACATGAATTACACAAAGCGTATGCGCGATGAAGTCGGCGCAAAGTTTCAGACGGTTATTTTCAATCTGTCTGCCAATGCGAAAATTGCCGACTATGAGGGAGTCATCGAAGTTGCAAGCAAGGCGGCTGATTATCCGTCGAACGTTGCAGGCATCGGCCAGTATGCACTTGTTTACTGGGTGACCGGCGCTTCTGCCGGATGCGCTGTAAACAAATCCAACACCAACAAAAAATACGACGGCGAGTTGTCGATTGACGTTGACAAGACACAGGCTGATCTTGCGGCGGATCTCGAAGCCGGGCGTTTTGTTATGCACAACGTAAACGGCGATGTTCGCGTACTGGAGGATATAAACTCCCTCACTACCACATCGGAAACAAAGGGCGATATCTTCAAGAACAATCAGACTATCAGGGTATGCGATCAGATAGCTAACGATGCGGCGGTGCTGTTCAACACGCGCTATCTCGGTGTTGTCGCAAACGACGCAGCTGGCCGTATTTCGCTGTGGAATGATATCTGCAAGCTGCATCAGGCGCTTGAGAATATTCGCGCTATCGAAAACTTTGAACCCGATAGCGTGACTGTGGAACAGGGCGAGACAAAGCGCTCCGTTCTGTGCACGATCAAAGACCTGAACATTATCAACGCGATGGAACAGCTTTATATGTCCATCGTGATTATGTAAGAAAGGGGATAAATTATGGATCGTATTCATATGGACGCGCTCGATGCGATAGCCGGTGCACAGGCCGAGGCATTTATTACACTTGCCGACGGCAACAGATACCGAATGATAAACTTTGTTTCCTTTGAAGCAAGCGCGGAGATAAATCTTGTTGAGGTTCCCATTCTCGGCAAGTCCGGTAAGGGCAACAAGCCTACCGGCTGGACGGGCACATGGTCGGGCAATGCGCAGTATAACCAGTCTGTTTTCAGAGAAATGATGCTGGAATACAAGCGTACCGGCAAACTGCCGCGCTTTGATATCCAGGTAACCAACGAAGATCCCACAGCGTCTAACGGCAGACAGACGATCATCTTGAAAAACTGCTATTTCAAGGGCGGTACGCTTACCAAATTTGATGCCGATGCCGAGACGCTTGATGAGGATATCGAGGGCACATTTGATGATTGGGAGATGCCCGAAAAATTTAACCTGCTTAACGGCATGCAGTAAAGAAAGGATAATACATGGCTAATTCGCTTTCCGCGTTTCTTGCTGAAAACGCAAAGAAAATTGATAACATAAAGTACGCCGTTTCCGACCGATTTGTGGACGAAAACGGCGATGCTATTGAATGGGAAGTAAAGTGCATCACGGCAGCGGAAAACGCGGAACTGCGTAAAACGTGTATGCGCACCGTTCCCGTTCGCGGCGGTCGCAAGGGACAGACCACGCAGGAATTTGACGAGGCGGCATATACCGCAAAGCTGGCTGCATGCTGCACCGTGTTCCCGAACCTGAACGACAGTGAATTACAGAATTCGTATCATGTAAGAAGCGCAGATAACCTTATCGTCGCCATGCTTACACCTGCCGAGTTTGACGATTACACTGTTAAGATAATAGAGCAGTGCGGCTTTAAAACCGGCGACGAGCTTGTTGAAGAAGCAAAAAACTAATTGAAGAAGGCGACCCCGAAACGCTTTATGTTTACTATTGCCTTCACAAATTCCGCTGGGCACCGCATGTTTTTTTTGAACTGTCGCCGCAGGAGCAGGCATTTGTTATCGCGGCGATAGACCGCAAGGTCGAACAGGAAAGAAAAGAAGCGGCCAAAATAAAGAAGAAATAAGCGCCGAAGTAAACGGGGTCTGCTCCGGCGCTTCCGTTAAAAAGGGGGTCGTTATGGCCACTATCAAAACAGTATTATCGATACAGGATGCGATGACAAAGCCACTGCGCAGCATAAACAGGGCGATGAACCTTGTTATCAGCAGCATGGAGCAGATGCAGAAAGCAACGCGTAAGCCTGTTGATACAAAGGCGCTGAAAGCTGCACGTGACGAACTGGCAAAAATGGGCGCTGCTATCGATGATATTGAAGAAAAAACCGAAAGAGCCGGTAATACTGCCGATAAAACAGCATCAAAATTCAGAAAAATCATGGCAGCTCTCGGCGGTGTCGCAGCTGTAAAAAAAGCTGTTGAATTATCCGATAATCTTACACAAGCGCAAGGCCGAATGAAGATGCTTACCGGCAGCGACGCGGCGGCAAGCCAGATGAATGACGCGATCTATTCACTTGCTAACCGTTCACGCGCCGGATATTTGGATACTGCCAATTTCGTTACCAACATGGGCACAAACGCCGGTGTAGGTGCAAAGGGCGCATTTGCCAATGCTGAAGAACTGCTGCGTTTTTCGGAAAGCGTTAATAAGTTGTTCGTTATTAGTAACACATCAGCGGAGGGGCAAAAGGCAGCGACTTTGCAGTTAACACAGGCTATGTCATCCGGTGTTTTACGCGGCGAAGAACTCAACAGCGTATTTGAACAAGCACCGCAGATAATTCAGACTGTAGCCGACTATCTTAATGTTCCGTTAGGCAAAATCCGCAGCATGGCAGCAGATGGGCAAATAAGCGCCGATGTTGTAAAAAAGGCGATGCTTGCAAGCGCGAACGAAATAGATAAAAAATTCAGTAAAATGCCGTATACATGGTCGCAGATATGGACGGTTGCATCGAATGTTATATTGCGCGTTTTAACGCCGATATTCAAGCTCATCAGTGCAATAGCGCAGTTTGTAGCTAATAACTGGCCGATCATTGCGCCGATTGTATTAGGCATCGCGGCTGCTGTCGGCGTGTGGCTGATAGCGACAAAGGGTGCGGCGATGTGGACGGCTATAGTTACCACGGCAACAAAAGCATGGGCAGCTGCGCAGGCTGTATTAAATGCTGTGCTGGCTCTTAATCCGGTAGCGCTTATTATCATCGGCATTATAGCGTTGATTGCACTGATAGCGGCTGTAATCGGAATAATCAATCGCGTTAAAGGTACGTCCATTTCTGCTATTGGCGTTATATGCGGCGGAATAAACGTTGCTGTAGCTGCTGTAAAGAATGCTGGCTTAATGGCCGCTAATGTTGCGCTGGGAATTGCAAGTGCATTTCTTGCATGTGTGTATAACATCGGCGCGGCATTTAACAATACTATTGCCGGTGTAAAAGTGCTATTTTGGGATTTGCTATCTACTGTTATGGATGTTATCAGTAAAATAGCTGGTGCACTAAACAAATTGCCGTTTGTAAGTATAGATGTTGATGGACTAACAAGCAAAGCAAGTACTTACGCAAAAAACGCAGCAGAAGCGAAAGGCAGCATGAAAGAATACAAAAGTGTTGCAGATGCGTTTAAAACGGGCTTTAACACATTCGACGCTTTTGGCTCAGGCTGGGCAAGCGATGCATATAAATCCGGCTATAATTTCGGCGAAGGTATTTCAAACAAAATAACCGGCTTGGGCGATAGCATAGGAGGCTTATTAGGGCAGGCGGCAGCCAACACAGAAGCCACTGCGGAGAATACAGGCAGCGCGGCATCTTCGCTGAAAAACACAAGCGAAGATTTGAAGTATCTGCGCGATCTCGCCGAGCAGGAAGCAATCAACCGTTTCACAACGGCAGAGGTTAAAATCGACATGACGGGTATGACGAACAGAATATCATCGGACATGGATTTAGACGGTGTTCTGCGCGTCCTGACTGACGGCTTTGCCGAAGCCCTTACCGTCGCGGCAGAGGGGGTACACGCATAATGTATAGTTTCTTTTTCGATGATATGCAGCTGCCTGTTACCCCGTCGAAGCTGTCTGTTAAAATCAAGGGCAACAATAAAACACTGACGCTGGTGAACGAGGGAGATATTAATTTTCTTCGTTCGCCCGGCTTAACGGAAATCAGCTTTGAAATGCTGCTGCCGATGCTTGAGCAGTATTCTTTCGCATCGGAATATCACCAGCCTGACTACTATTTAGGCATCCTTGAAAGCTATATGACGGAAAAGAAGCCGTTTCGCTTCATCGTAAGCCGCGTATCGCCGTCAGGTGACAAGCTTTACGATACGAACATAAAAGTAAGCCTTGAAGATTACACGGTATCAGAGGACGCTACAGACGGCTTTGACGTAACTGTAAGCATAAATCTGAAACAGTATATTGACTATGCGACGAAGAAAGTAACGGTTACGAAGCCCGATAACAGCAGCAAATCAACGCTGAAAACCGAAATACCGCGTGAAACTTCCGGTAAGCCGACCGCAAAGACCTACACCGTAAAAAGCGGTGACTGCCTGTGGACTATCGCAAAGAAGTATTACGGCAACGGTGCACAGTACACGAAAATTTACAATGCCAACAAGGACAAGATCAGCAATCCTAATCTGATCTACGTAGGGCAGGTGTTGACTATCCCGTGAAAGTTGACATTTTGATACAGCGTGACAGCACCATCTATTATCCCATTGTTGCCGAAGACGTAAAGCTTACGTGGGAACGCAAGGGAACGCCCGGCAAGCTGACATTTTCCGTTGTAAAGGACGATGTGATATCCTTTGCCGAAGGCAACCCGGTAAAGTTGACTATCGACGGTGTTGATCTGTTCTATGGCTTTGTATTTAAAAAAAGCCGTTCGGGTACGTCGCCGAATGTGATTGAAGTTACCGCATATGATCAGCTGCGATACTTCAAGAATAAAGATACCTACGTTTATTCCAATAAAAAGGCAAACGAAGTAATCCGCATGATAGCCGATGACTTTAATTTAAAAGTCGGAATGCTTGAAGATACGGGATATGTTATCGGCTCACGCACCGAAGACGATAGTACGCTGTTCGATATCGTGCAAAACGCGCTTGATGAAACGCTACAGGCAAAAACAAAGCTGTATGTACTGTATGACGATGTTGGCAAGCTGACGCTTAAGAACATCGAGAGCATGAAGCTTGATTTGCTGATAGACGCTGATACTATCGGCGATTATTCGTATACCACATCGATCGACGATCAGACGTACAATCAAATCAAGATAACGTTTGAAAATAAGGATAGCGGCAAGCGCGAAGTATTCATTGCAAAGGATAGTGCTAACATAAACCGATGGGGTCTGCTGCAATACACCGACAGCGTTGAATTATCCACATCGGGCGCAGCAAAGGCCGAAGCGCTGTTAAAGCTGTATAATTCGTTGACGCGCACGTTATCCGTATCAAACGCGCTTGGTGATATCCGTGTGCGCGGCGGCTCAAGTGTCATTGTAAAGCTGGGGCTTGGCGATATCAACGTGCAAAGCTATCTGATGGTCGAAAGTGTGACACACAACTTTACGAACAGGCAGCACCTAATGGACTTGAAATTGAGAGGTGGACAATTTGTCAGCTGATTTTGCACCGTTTCTGAACGACGTAAAACGCGCAGCGGTGGAGGCGGTTAGAGCATCAAAGCCGTTTGCGCTCGTGCTGGGCACTGTAAACAGCGTATCGCCGCTTAAGGTGCAGATAGATCAAAAACTTGAGCTGACGGCGGCGCAATTGATGCTTACAAACGCCGTGCGCGATCACTCCGTATATATCACGCCGGAAGGTGGCGAAAAGAAAAAATACAAGCTGCATTACGGCCTGAAAACAGGCGAACGCGTTATACTGCTGCGTGCCGACGGCGGACAGAAATTTATTATTTTAGACAGGGTGGTGACACCGGCATGATACCCGTTGTTGACGATGAACTATTAACGCTGGAAGACGAAACACAACCGTCATTGACTTACGCGCTTGATGCCGAGAACGGGCGAATACGCGGCAAGGTGGACGGCCTTGAAGCGGTAAAACAGGCCGTGTATTTGGCTTTAAGCACAGAACGTTTTGCGCACCTGATTTATTCATGGAACTACGGCGCGGAGCTTGACGGCTTTATAGGCCAGCCGAAGGAATACGTTTTATCGGAAATCAAGCGCCGCATAAGCGACGCGCTGTTACAGGACGACCGCATAACGGCGGTTGATAATTTCAAATTTGAAACAAAAAAGAACGCTGTGCATGTGATATTTACCGTGCATAGCGTTTTTGGCGAAACGGAGGTGACTACGGATGTACGAAGATAAAACCTATGAAGCGATATTGCAGGAAAAGCTTGCACGCGTCGCGTCATATTTGGATAAGCGTGAGGGGTCTATAATCTACGATGCTCTTGCGCCGAATTCGCTTGAAAGCGCAATGCTGTATATCGCGCTGGACAGCGTTCTAAATGAAACGTTTGCCGATACCGCAAGCCGCGAATACCTTATAAAGCGCTGTGCGGAACGCGGAATAGCGCCGCTACCTGCAACATACGCGGTCGGCGTGGGCGTGTTCAATATGAACGTGCCCATCGGTGCGCGTTTTAGCTGCGATAAATACAACTGGGCTGTTACCGAAAAGATCGAAGATAACAAATTCTATCTTACCTGTGAAACGGCAGGTGCAGATCCCGGCAACTATTTAGGCCAGCTGATACCCATTGACTACATCGACGGCCTGACGGCGGCGGCGCTGACAAGCATCAGCATAAACGGCGAGGATGAGGAAAGCACCGACGCACTGCGCACACGATATCTGAATAGCTTCAGCAATCAGGCATACGGCTTTAACCGAAGCCAGTACATCGACGTTACCGAAGCACTGCCCGGCGTGGGCGGCTGTAAGCCCTACAGGGCGTGGAACGGCGCAGGAACAGTGAAGCTTGTTATCACCGACAGCAACTATCAGCCGCCGTCTACGGCGCTTGTAAGCACCGTGCAAACGACTATAGACCCCACGCAGAACAGCGGCGACGGCATGGGGCTTGCGCCCATCGATCATGAAGTCACCGTTGTCGGTGCGACGGGGACGACGATAAACATCTTTACCACGCTGACATTCCAAAGCGGATGGAATTTATCCGAATGTGAACCTTACATAGAGGCGACGTTGGATAAATACTATTCAGAGCTTAATGCAACATGGGCGCAGGAAAGCAACCTGATAGTCCGCATAGCGCAGATAGAAGCGCGGCTGCTTGCCGTTCCCGGCATCGTGGATATCACCGGCACGAAGATAAACAATCAAACCAGTAACTTAACGCTGGATAAGGACGCTGTAGCAGTCAGGGGGCTTTTCAGCAATGCGCAACTTTAATAATCTACGCACTATCGACCTGAAAGAGTATTTACCCGGCGTTTTGAAGGACGTTGCGGAAATCCGCGCCGTCATGGACACGGAAACGCCGGAGATACAAGCCCTATGGGATGCCGCCGAAGCCTGCATGAACGATCAGTTTATACAAACAGCTACCGAAGACGGTATAGCGCGGCGAGAAAGCATGCTGGGCATATCGCCGTATGCGTCCGATACGCTTGATGATAGGCGTTTTAGATTGCAAAGCCTGTACACCGAAAACGTACCCTACACGCGGCGCAGCCTGAAAAACTGGCTTGAAACGCTGTGCGGCAAGGGCGGCTATGTGCTTACTATCACAACTTCAAAATTCAACGTTGATGTAAAAGTCGCGCTGGGCGTAAAGAAGCAGGAAAACGTGATACGCGAGACGCTTGAACGCATGCTGCCGTACAACATGACCTTTTCCGTCAGCCTGCTTTATAACATTTGGGGCAGTGCGAAAACAAAGACCTGGGGCAGCGTGAAAACTAAGACATGGCAAAATCTTAAAGAGGAGGTATCTGCCTGATGGCTACATATACCACCAATTACAATCTGAAAAAACCGGCTGACAGTGATTTCATCAATATTGCCGATTTAAACGGCAACGCCGATATTATCGACGAGGAATTGAAAAAGCGTCCCGTTGTCGACAGTGACGGCAAGCTGCCCGATAATCTGCTGCCGGATTTATCTGAAACCTACGAAGAAAAAGGCGCAGCAAATAAGGCGGTAAACGCACACAACACAAACACAAACGCGCATAACGATATCCGCATTGAACTCGGCAAAAAAGCGCCCGAACCCATCATCGGCACCGCGCCGCCGACTGCATCGACTGTCGGCGTAGTCGGTCAGCAGTACATAGACAAAACGAACAAGCGCGTCTGGTACTGCACGGCGGCAGAAGCGACGGGGTATACATGGATATCGCCAGACAAGGAATTAGCCGACGCGATCGCCACAAAGCAAAACGCCTCAACCGCCGTAAACACATCCAACATCGGCAGCCAGACGGTCAACAAAGCCAAGTACGCGACCGACACCATCGCCGTCGGCACACCTGCGCTGCGCAATCAGTATTTTGTATCTGCCGAAGCCACGCCCACGGTAAACGGTCAAATCGCGTGGGTGTACGGCTAAGGGGGTGCGGATATGGCATCATTACCAAGCGGATATACAAAGCTTGAGTATATCGAAAGCAGCGGCACACAGTACATTGATACTGGTGTGAGCAACTTCCGCACGCAAAGTACTCGTGTAACTCTTGATGTGGACTGGTTATCAGGCCTGGGCTATTATTTTGGATGCGCTCAATCAGGGCTTAGTTGGTACGTTGAAGCGTTTCAGCCAACCAAGGTTTATTCGGGTTACTTAGATGAAAGTGAGTCAGCGGACATAGCTACAGTAATCGGCCGATATACAGTAGACAAAAACGGTGTCTCCACGAACGTAAATGGAGTAAAAATACAGCATGCCTCGGCGGACAGTTCTGCTTCAATTCCAATATGTCTTTTAGCGTGTGGGGGCAGCTCGGGGGTGTCCGGTATTGCGGATGCGGCAAGAATTTATTCGTGCAAGATTTATTCAGGCTTAACACTTATCAGGCAGTTTGTGCCTTGCAAAAATTCCTCCGGTGAAGTCGGCCTATACGATGAAGTAAACGACGTATTCTATGGCAATGCTGGTACAGGCGTGTTTATTGCAGGCCCGGAAGTACCTATCAGCGGTCCTGGCGGTGGGGGCAAGCACAAAACCTTAATCGCCGGTACGTCTTACGGTATCAAAGGCGGTAGAACATTAATCGGCGGCACCGGCTATGACATCAAGAAAGGCCGGACGCTTATAGGCGGCACGGGGTATGATATCAAATTAGCAACGCCCTTAGCAGAACTGCCCGAAGGCAGCATCATCAAACTAAACGAAGATGATACACCCGTAGAATTCTATGTTGCAAAGCACGACTATGAGAGCGACTTGAACGGTGCAGGAAGAACGCTACTTGTACGCAAAGATTGTTACGCTTCATATAATCTTGCGCACTATAGCAGTCCCAGCAATTATTTTCCTGATACCGGCGTTTACAAAGTGCTAAACAGTACATATAAAGTCAAATTAGATGCAGCAGTACGCATTGCAATGGGCACAACGTCATTCAAGACGGTGAAAGTCTACAAACCGATGGGCTCAACTTCCATACGTGGGGGAATGACTACTGTGTCTGCGGCTGTTTTCACATTATCAAAAACCGAAATTAATAATAGCCTTAACTACAATTTGTCCGAAGGTACACAACTGCCTATATCCGATACGTTGAAAATAGCACTTTTCAACGGAGAAGCTGTAGACTGGATTACAAGAAGTTCGTCAGCAATGAACAGCATATATGTTATTACTTCAAGCGGGTCGGTTTCGAGTGTGTATTACCATCAAAATTCAGATAACTACTATATGCGCCCGGTTTTCACTCTGCCTGAAACGATGGAAGTTGACGGCGATTTCAACCTAATCGCAGCATGAAAGGAGACACAATGACCTACATCAAAGTAAACAACACACTATACCCAGCGAAAATTGACGGCAGGATAGGCGACTACGAGTGGGACAGGCGTGACACGAAGTCTATCACGCTTAACATGACTTACGCCGAAGTGCTTGCGCTGCTGCCGGACAATACGGCGTGGAGCATCGTGCAGAAAGACACCGTGCCCGTTTATGACCCCGATACAGGCGAACAGGCTGGTACAACTGTTGAAGAAAACGAGTTTGACAACAGCGAATACAACATGAGCGGCGTTATCCGCGATAACCGCGACGGCACTGTTACCATCAAAATGGGCAAGCCGACGGAGATAGAGACCGTCACGGCAAACGCGATAAGCTCGGCAGACCTTGAAAACGCGTACAAGGAAGGTGTGAACAGCATATGACGAAAGATGAAGCAATCATAAAAATGAAGGAAAAAGGCGCGGACGATGCGCTCAATCTGCGCGGACGCGCAAGCACGATGGACGGCACGGCGATAATCGCGGAGGAAAGCAAAGTGCCCGATTTCGACGCGCAGAAGGATTACAGCGCATGTCCTGTGGGAACGCCGGTAGCCGACGAAGGGCAGGTGTGGACGCTTATACAGCCGCACAACGCCGCGAATTATCAGGGCAGACCGTCAACGCTTCGCGCGCTGTGGGGGCTGTGTCACACAACCGACCCGGCAAAGGCGAAACCGTGGGTCGATGCCAACGGCACGTCGGGAATGTACATGACCGGCGAATGCTACAAGGACGCTTCCGGCAAGGTCTATCGTTGCAAACAGGACAACTGCGTTCACGATGCCGCCGCGCTGCCAAGTGCGTGGGAGGAAGTATGATGGACATAACCGCAAAACAGGTGCTTGAGCTGGCTGCAAAGTACATAGGCTATAAGGAAAAGGCATCGGACAAGGACTTATACAGTTTTGAGGATAATGCCGGACGGGGCAACTTCACGATGTTTCAGGCGGAGCTGGACAAGGCAAAGTTTTGGAACACGCCGAAAAACGGCTATGAGTGGTGCACAAGCTTTGTAGCGTGGTGCTTCTGGCGCATTGCCGGGAGCGAGGCAAAGGATATTCTGTGCTTTACCGGGCCATACGGCGCAAGCTGCGTGAGCTGGGCGAAGTATTACGCGGCACAGGCGAGGCTTTTCACCAAGCCGCAGGTCGGCGATCAGTATTTTCAGCGCGACAGCCGCGACGGGCTGCCCTGCCACACGGGAATTGTTGAAAGCGTAAACGGCAACACGTTCGTTACCATAGAGGGCAACTATCAAAATAGCGTCCAGCGCGTAAAACACAGCCTGAACAGCGGCACGGTCTACGGCTTTGGCAGGCCGAAATATACAGCAGAAAGCGAGGATGAAGAAATGGTCAGATGGAAAACGGTCAACGACGTTCCCGAAGGGCTTTACCGCGACACGGTGAAGAAGCTTATGGCCGACGGCGTTATTCAGGGCAAGGGCAACGGCGTGATTGACCTGACGGAGGATATGCTCAGGGTGACGATATATAACAAAAGAATGATTGAAACGATGTTGGAGAAATAAAGTATGGCAGAGAGCATAATAGTCGCTATCATAACGGGCGTTTTAACGCTCGTCGGCGTACTTATCAGCAACAGCAAATCACAGGCGATAATGGAAACAAAGGTGAACGAGCTGACACGAGAGGTCAGGGAGCACAACAACTTTGCAAAGCGTATGCCTGTAGTAGAGGAACAGCTCAAGGTGGCAAATCATCGGATAGCAGACCTTGAGGACGACATGAAAAATCATTATCATTGACGGAGGATCAAACATGAAAATCAACTGGACTGTACGCATTAAAAACAAAACCTTTTGGCTTGCGCTAATCCCGGCGGTGCTGCTGCTTGTTCAGGTGGTAGCGGCGGTGTTCGGCATCGATCTCAAGCTTGACGCGCTGGGAGACAAGCTGCTGGCCGTTGTAAACGCGCTGTTCGCGGTGCTTACCATTCTCGGCGTAGTCACAGACCCGACGACCGCCGGAGTCAGCGACAGCAGACAGGCTATGGAGTACGATAAGCCGAAGTGTGATAAGTAATCCCTTGTAAACCATAAAACGGAGGCTGTTTGATGACTGCAACCATCAAAGAATTTTGCCGGATAAACGGCATTGACGAAGCATCGGCAAACCTTGCCGATATCATCTATGAAGCTTTGATAGGCGGTGACAATGGAAGCCTTGAAAGAAATAGCGCAGCCGAAGCGAAAATGCAAGCTGCAATTTCCAACGGCATTGCGCGAACGGCTGATAGCTGAATGCGGCTTTACGCTTGAAGAAAAGACGATACTTAATCTACGCGCCGACGGATTATCCATCATCGAAATAGCCGACCGGCGGCATTGCAGTGTTGAAACGATCAACCGGCGTATACGCAGCATCAAAAACAAAATAGCGGACATAGCTAAAGGGTAGCGCATTATGCGTTACCCTCTTTTTTTATGACACATTATCGCCCTGTAACTGACATGTTACGGGGCTTTTTTTATGCGATGATTTAGGCAGAAAAAATAAAGGGGGTTAACCCATGAACGGAATGTACGGTTACGGAAACGGCTATGGATATGCACCGCCCTACACGCCACAGATGGGCACAGGAGCGCAGATGCCGCAAAGATGCCAAGTTATCAAAGTGAACGGCAGAAACGGCGCTGACGCGTTCAGGATGGCCGCTGACAGCTCGGTGCTTCTGCTGGATGAAAACGATCCTATAGTGTGGCTAAAAACGACTGACGGCGCAGGCTATCCGACGATAACGCCGTATTCCATCGCGCCTTATCAGCCAGCGCCCGAAGTAAACGTAAATGATCTTGAAATCAGAATAAAGCGACTGGAGGACATATTAAATGGCAAATCCGATGATGCAGATGTTAGGGCAAAGCGTGGGAAAGCGAATGCCGAATAACCCTATTGCAATGATAGCTGAATTTCGCAAATTCGCGCAGGGCATGACACCCGAAAAAGCCCAGCAGCAAGTTCAGCAGTTTTTAAGTTCCGGCAGAATGTCACAGGCGCAGTTTGAACAGCTTAAACAGCAAGCAGATGAATTTATGAAATTTCTGAAATAAGCCGGGTCGACACGGTTTATTATAAAAAAATCTACGAAAGGAGAAAAACGATGGATACTATGTCTCTCAGTGACATCGCCGCCGTAACTCGCAACGATAATGACGGTTGGGGCAATGGCGGTGCATGGTGGATTATCATCCTGTTTCTGTTTGTATTCATGGGCGGCGGCTTCTGGGGCAATCGCAACGGTGATTATGGCCAGTACGCAACCGCTGCATCACAGCAGGAGATCCTTTTCGGCCAGCAGTTTGGCCAGCTTAATGATCGCCTTACCAGTATCGGCAACGGCATTTGCAATCTTGGCTACGATGTGCAGGGCAACATCGGCCAGCTCGGTAAAGAGATGGCGCTTGCTCAGAATGGCACGAACATGACCATTATGCAGACCGGTAACAGCATCCAGGCACAGCTTGCCGACTGCTGCTGCAAGACACAGCGAGCGATTGACGGCGTTAACGCGAACCTCGAAGCAAAGTTTGCAGCGCTGGAAAAGTCGCAGCTTGAACAGCGTATTGCCGAACAGTCGGCGCGTATTGCCAGCCTTGAAATGGATAACCGTATGTATGGCGTGGTTCGCTATCCTAACGGCTACACTTATAATGCCGGTGTGTCGCCCTTCTGCGGCTGCAATAGCGGCTGCGGCTGTGCATAACACGCATTAGACCGCTTTAACAGCGTTTGCCCGGATGGTTTACGCTGTCCGGGCTTTTAATTTTAAAATTGAAAGGAAAATTTACAATGGCTTGTAATTCAAAACTGAAAAATCAGCACTACAAAAGTGCGCAGAATGCATATAACAATGCATCGCAGACTTTCGCCGCTGCTGGAACTCCGGTTAATGTTCTGGGCGTGCTGAACACCGACACAGGATGTTCTATCGACACCGTTACAGGCGGCTTTGTAGTCGCGTCCAGCGGCCTTTATCGTATTAGCTATGATGTAACATTCACGGCAGGCGGCGCAGGCACGGCGACGCTGAATGCGTTTAAAGACACTATCGCGCTTCCGTGCGCAGATGCGCAGGTGACTACAGCGGCAAATAATATTTATTCGCTGCATGTAGAAACCACAATTTACATTCCCGTATGTTGCAATGGCGCGCCGACGATCAGCGCGGTTATCGGCGGTATTGCGGGTACCGTTACGCATGTTTGCGCAAGCATGGTGAAACTGGCATGAAAGATAAAATCAAAGCTTACAAAGAAAAGCTTGAAAATGCCATATCTGAATACATGGCCTCACCGTCTACAGAACGGACGTATCAGGCAGTGCACGGCATGGTAGATTGCTGGGAAGCGATAGACAGCATGGAACAGTGCCTATGCCGCACAGGTAAATTCACTCGTGACGACGCGGAGGCATGGAACGCTAAAATGCTGAACGACGACGGCACGACCGGCGGACACTGGACGATCGCGCAGACAACGGCAGTCGCACAGTCTATCGGCGTAAAATTCGATCATATATCCGATTATTGCTGGAACGTCGCAATGAACATGATGTATTCGGATTACTGCACCGTCGCCAACAAATACAACGTAGGCACACCCGAATTTTACGCTTGCATGGCAAAGGCGTTTCTGTTCGATAAGGACGCGAAAAGCCCCAATGCAAAGATGGCAGCGTATTACTTTGGGATTGTGGACGTGGAATAAACAATGTCTGTAATACGTCTGTAATAGACGGCATTTTTGCAGCATTTCGGGCGATTTTTATTAAATTTTGCCATGAAATATAATAACTTTTACGGCAAAAACAAAGCCTTAAAACGCTTAAAACGCGAAAATAGGCAACAATTTAGATAAAATAACAAAAACGTTTATTTGAATGGGGTTCAAGAGGCCGCTGGTTCAACTCCAGTCACTCGGACCAAACAAATAAGGCTCGAAAGTGTAAACTTTCGGGTCTTCTTCTTGCTTTTTGAGAACTTTTTTGAGCCTGATTATACAGCCGGACTATTAGTGCCCGTTACAAATGCGTCCAAAAATGCGTCCAAAACTCAGGATAAATAGATTTTGTCCATTATGTCAGCTGTCTTGCGCTTGCTCTCGTCAAGGCAGTGAGTATAGATGTCCAGTGTGGTAGATATGTTCTCATGACCGAGAAACTCCTGTGCTTGTTGAGGTGTTGCGTCATGAGCGGCCAATAGGCTCGCTGCTGTATGCCGCATATCATGCACCCTTATATCGGGCAGATTGTGAGCTGCAAGAAATTCCTTATACTTATGCGTCATATAATCAGGGAGAACCGGCGAGCCGTCAGACAACTGACAGACCTTATCGCACTTGCTGCCGCTGGAAATCTGCTGCTGTAGAAGATCACGAAAGTAAGGAATGGTGAAGCCTATAAGAGGAAGATATCTGTTACTCTTTTCTGTTTTTGTGGATTCCTCTTCAATATGACCGCTTTTGCCTTTTACAACGGTGTTGCAGACGTGTATGTATCCGTTTTCAAAGTCTATGTCTTTCCAACGGAGACCACACATCTCAGAGCGGCGCAGACCATATACCATGCCCAATATGACGATTGCGTACATGGGTTCACCCTCTTCCTGTGCGGCGCTCAGAGCCTCTTTTGCCTCTTCCTCGTTAAGAGTGTTACCTACGAATTTTTCGGACTCTCGCGGCATTTGAACGAGCCTGGCGGGATTACTGGATATGATGCCGCTGCGTTCAGCATCCTCCAAAGCTCCGTTTATTACGACAAGATGCTTTTTGAGACTTTTGACCTTCAAATCACCAGCGAGATCGTCTATGTAGCGCTGTAAATGAGCGTACTGGATATCCTTAGTCTTTATGTGCCCAAGCATAGGAATTATATGCTTGTTCGCATATCCGGTATAGGCAACCATAGTATTTTCTTTTACGGATTTGCTTTTAGCCTCTAACCAACGCTCGACGCTTTCTGCGAAAGTGGGATCGTCGCTTACTACATTGGAGTTAAGCTCAGCCTCCCACTGTGCCTTTACCTCAGGCAGCATAGCCGCTGCTTTGCGTTTGGTGCTGTTTGCAACCTTGAGTCTCAATGTCTTAGACTTCCTTACACGTCTGCCGGTAATCGGATCTTTGTAGTCTCCTCGTGCAGACCATGTGCCATCATGGTTGTATAAGGTCACGTTGACCTTTATCGGACTTGTCAATAATCGTACCTCCTTCTCGTGACAAGCCGGACTGTTAATGTGATCATTATACCTCCGGGCAGGAGAACTGGCAACAGCGTTCGTGCCGTTTGTGATGGGGAAGGGGATAATGTTCTGAGGATTTACGTTTGAGATATTTGTAATAAATATCCCTCCTTTAGTAAAGATTAAAAGATTTTAATTAAAAAGAGACTTGCCCGGCAAATGAATACGCTAAACAAAACAATGAGAAGAGCGTAACTGCTATCGAAAGTCTCTCTAATTAACGATAGATTGAAACGATAAATTCAATTTTTCAGAGTCGCAAAGCATTGAAAAATCGTGCGTATGTACGATATAAAATGACTTTTTGACAACGCACGAAAAAAGCGCGGCAGCGTGCCGTGAGGGAGGCTGGGGGGGAGCTAAACTCCTTTTTGTAAAATGTGCGATCTGCAATTAAGGGAACTTGCTGATGCGAAGCAAAAAGAAATGTGCAGATATGTAGGCTGCCTCCCCCAGGGGCAGAATGCGCATATATGATCGTTCCCTTACTGGCCAATAAAAAATAAAATAAACTATTAGAAATTTACCCAGTGGGGGAATAGAGGCTGCGGCTTTAAAAAGGCAGTTCATCAACGGGAGAGGCTGATAATAAAACCATTTTACCGCCTATAGTGATGTAGCTATCGCTTAAGTCGAAATCCTCTATATCCAGGTCATCGGTAGAGGGATAGGGTGATGTTTCGCTGTGCTCCACATCATAATCCCTTATATTATTTATTTTATTATATATATTATTTTTAATATTTCTGTATCCGGTTTCGGGTATAGCATGTACCTCATCCTCGGCACTACCCATATCCGCTTCCGGAGCTGAGTGTATCGGGTTTTCGCACTCGGAAGCCTCTGCGTCGAGCTCATCGTGTATCGGATTTTCGGTACACGACAAATCGATGCCTGTCTCAAGATCCGGTTCTGGTTCTTCCGACGATGCTGCCGCGGCTTTTTCTCTTTTTGCTTTTTCTCTATCGCTGCATGCAGCAGATTTCTCCTGCTTTTTCTTACGAGACAGCTTTAAACTGTTTTCAAGTGAGAGGGGTTCATTATACGGCATCTCAAACGCAGAATATTCTCCGTTGAACGGTTTGTTGCTCACGTATCCGTGAGTTTGCAGCTGCGCTAAAGCGGTGCGGAACTGTGTCTCGGACATTCCTATTGCTTCCCTTATGGCGGCTGGACTCAGTGCTAGAGTATAGCTGTCTTGGTTAAGCATCAGATACATATATAATCTGAAAGCGCTGGGGCTTAATATATAGCTTGCCGCGTTGCAGGCCTTCACGTTGATTATGGCGTATGGATTGCCTTTTTGCCCCTTTTGACGCTTGAGTTTATTGATTCTAATCATCTTCTGATTAGGGTATGTGATCAAGAATTATATCCTCCCAATTTACTTATTTATTATATTATAAATTCTATATGACCAACCTTGGCGGAGGTCTTGCTTTGCTCAAGCATTCATCTCCTTCTGACTATGATATATATTACATAGTCGACAATTAGACGGCGTTTTTGAGGGTAAATGTGAAATCGTGTTACCCTGAAAAAACCGGCCGCTGAAAGCCTTGAAAACACAAGGCTTTTTAAACTCTATTTGTCGACTCTCTACGCCTACTTTTTGCGTATTGCGCCTGCTGCTTCCGGTGAACGGTTTTTGCGCAGTCATCGCAATACTTTCTCCGGTTGCTCGTTTTCACTATGGGCGCTCCGCACTTGGGGCACTTTGCAACCTCTCTAGTTCTCCTTATCTGAGCCTCTAATCCCGGCTCAGTGGGCAGCACTGCATTTTTGAAATATTTGCACAGCAGTGAGTGCGTTAGCATCTGAGGACAGCCGGGTGCTGTCCCGTCATCCAATGCGATACAGTTGTTTAGTGCGGCATCGTAGTTTGCGCACGACTGTTTTATGAGTGAGTTTGCCTTACGGCTTTGCTCTGTTGTCATATGTATTACGTCTATCATCTATCACCTCCGTTCGGGGAAATGTTTATTATCGGCATCGTTCCTGCAAGCTGCCCTGATCGACAAACTTGCGTATGCTCCGTCGCAGGTGCGCTATTCCGCGGTGGGTGTCATGGCGCACTCGGACGCTGGGTATATGCCGTTCTATATGAGGCTGTGAGCCTGTCTGTCAAGGTGCATCACGATAACAATATGTAGTCAAGAGTCAGGCAGTAGGGGGATAAAGTATCACAAACGCGAAAAAACGACCGCAACATATCACCACAGAATACAGCAAGTTATTCTGCTAAGATATGTAACGCTCGCACCTACGGGCGACGCTTACGGTATGTTCCAGCGGAACTCAAAGGAGTTCATACGAACATATAATAACAAGCTACAAGGCTTGGATAATAAGCGCGTGTTCACATATTAGTTATTCACTTGTGAGATGAATGAGGCAAACCGCCTCCATTCCATCATAGATAATAGCATACTCGAAATGCTTTGTCAACAGTTTTGGACAAATATTATACGCTCGTTAAGACAAAAAGTCAACAAAAATTTGTGAGGGATTTTGTGCACATTGCCTCAACGATAGAAAAACACATCTTACCCCCGCAAAACGGGCGCACTAACGTACAGACAGTGTAAGCTGTCTGAGTTAGTCAGTTGGTGAAAGGGGGCTGAGCGGAAAGATTGAGCGACTGCTACAATATGCAGAAAAGAGGATGGGGCGAAATATCAAAACTACCCCGCATTACTTCTCCCGCTCCATGCGCTGGGCAATGGCGGCGTTGATGTATGCGTTTACACTTTCTCCTGCTCTCTCAGCTGCTGCTCGTATTACTTCCTTCTGACCCTTTTCAACGGTCAGATTGATACGATCATATGCTTGTTTTATAAAGTCGTTATTGTACTTAATAGCATCAGACTTGTTCTTATATGCCACTGTGTATATATCACCTCAAAGATACTATAGCACAGCATGATACATTACGCAATGGTCGATGTGCACAAAAACAAGCAAAGAACTTTGCGCAATATGCCATATTGATGGACCATTGCGCAAAGTGCTACCATATAGCCACAGGCAAGACAGCCACACAGGACACAGCAAGGCGGACGGAAGTAGACGCAGGTCGAAAACAAGAACGTCTATAAGAGCAGGAACGGATAAGGGAGATTGAGATTGCAAGAGGCATAGATACTTAATGCCGCCTGCCGCTGTGACCGCGAAAAGAAAGGAAAATGAAAAATGTCAAGTATGGAAATCGTGAGCAAAATAGAGGCTCTGAAGGAATGGGAAGCGCTCGCGGCAGAAGCCGCCGCCGAGGTCGAGGCGCTCAAGGACAGCATAAAGGCCGAGATGATACGCCGAGATGTTGAGGAACTGGAAGCAGGGCGCTTCATAGCTCGCTTTACATCGGTGAGCTCAAATCGTTTCGACACTACAGCATTTAAGCGTGAGCACGGCGAGATGTATAAGCTCTACACAAAGCAGACCGTGAGCCGCCGCTTCAGCATAGCATGAAAAAAGCCCCTTGTGTCACCGCCGACCAAAGCACGACACAAAGAGCCTGACCACACACAAGGGAGTGGACGTACTCATTATAGCCGCTCACTCCCACAAAAACAAGGGAGTAACACTATGAAAGAAATGACCAAATACAGCAGAGTAGCAGGATACCTTGAGAAGCTGTTCGACATGCTCAATGCAGACCTGTTCGACGGAGAGCTTGACCGACCTATTATAACTCTTATCCCCTCAAGCAGAAGCTATGGACACTATGTACCAACACCGATATGGAGCATCAAGGACGACTGCAAGCACGAACTGAACATAGCGACAGCTACACTCAACAGACCGATAGAGTACACAATAGCGACCCTCGTGCATGAGATGTGCCACATATACAACAACGAAGTGCTCAATACGCAGGACTGCTCAAGAGGCGGAACATACCACAACCGCGAGTTTAAGAAAGCGGCAGAGGCGCACGGGCTGAACGTGACGCGCTCGGACAAGTATGGCTACAGCCATACAAGCCCGTCCGACAGGCTCTTAGAGTGGTGCATGACGCATGACCTCAGAGAAATAGAGCTGTGCAGGATGGACATAGAGCGAGGCTCAGCCAGCGGCTCAAGAGCTGTAGGCGGCAGCGCAACAGTAAGACGGACAGCAAGCCACAATCACCGCTTTGTGTGCCCAAAATGCGGAGCAGTAGCGAGGGCAGGGAGAAGCTTAAATCTCGTGTGCGGCGATTGCGTAAGGCCGATGCTGGAAACAGCGTGAGTGAGGAGGAAGCATCATGGATATAGGAACAGGCAACAGTTTCATAGTGCTCGTGATATTGGCGATAGTGAGCATAGTCTGCCCGGTACTGGCAGGGGTATTGCTCCTGCTGCTGGGCAAATGGATTGTGTTTCCCGACTGAGGATATGACAAAAGCTCCGCGCAAAGCGTAACTATAATCCTGTACACGCAATTTTGCTTTTAGCCCTAAAATTATCGAATAGATAATTAGAGTTAGGGCGTTTAATGTTCAAAGGTACAACTATACCCCTAAGCCCGTAAAACGGCTTACAGTGATAGAATAATCGGAGTAATACTTGATAAACGACAAAAGCGGAGGCGCAATACCTCCGCTTTGAAATTATCCGTTCAAGCGCCTAATCTCAGCTCGCGCTTATACTTATAAAACGTGTTCCTTGCCAGCCCTGCAAGCTTCATCATTTGCGCATCGTCCAAACTGCCGCCGAAGTCCTTTGAATGCACTGCGATGAGCTGCTTTGCCTCAAGGCTCTTTTTGGTCGTGACCGTCAATCCCGCTGCACGTCCAATCTGCTTACCGTTCAGCCGCGCCGTTTCAATGCCCTCTTTCGTGCGCTGATGCAGGTCTGCTACCTCTTTTTCGCTCTGTTAAAACGCAAGGTATATCTGCCGACGAGCCAGCGCCAGCATGTAGCGGTTAACTCCCTCAAGGATATAGTCCACATCGCCGCCCGTGAGCTGCACACTGTTTTGCAGTGTTTGACGGTATGTGTCCGTGTCAATGTGCCGCTCTTTGAGAAACACAAGATTAACGCCGCGCTTGTACAGTGCCGCATATGCCTCCACGCCCTCGGCAGCGTTGCGGCTCATACGGCTCACGCTGTCAAAGATGATAGTATCACCGGCACGGACGGAGCTGAACAGCTTATTCCATTCCTTGCGGTCGAGCTTTGTTCCCGTGTATTCCTCCTGCAATATGATTGCATCGGAAAACTCGCTGAGTATGTTGCGTATCTGCCGCTCTATATTCTGCTTGCGGGTGCTAATCCTGCAATATCCGTATGTCATACCTCACCTTTCCGACAGTATCAAATTAAACCTGTCTGCGTTTAATATCAAACTCTACCCAAAAACCCGCTCAGGGGCGACATTTTTGAATATCAATTTTGTCGAACATTTTACTTGATACTATCGTAGCAGATGGGTGGGGAGGTGCATACTTCAAAGTACAACAAAGGCCGCTTGCATGCAACAAACGTTTTTTCGCTTTGCCATTTTGCATTCAATGCCGTAGAGCATTTACTTTAATAGAACATTTATTTATAATATCGTTATAGCCCTATAGAACAAGCACAGACGTTGTCGAAAAATCAGGGGAATCAAAAACTTTTTTCAAGAAACATGTCCCCAAAAGGCGATCTACGGACATATATAAGTATAAGGGCAAAAGCCCTTAAACAGAGAAAAAATAATGTAGGAGGTAATGAATGGGCGACAGAAGATTTGAATGGAAGAAGCTCCTGTGCATACTGCTGGTGTGTATATTTATGACGCAGCTAGTGCCGGCGAGTGTTCTTGCGGAAGTCGTTAATGACGTTCAGGAGCTGCGAAAGACAGCAGATACCGTCATTGCAACAGAAGTTGAAGAACCGGCGACCATTGTCGGTGAAGTCGAGACTGAACGCGACGAAAGCGTAAAGCACTATCGCTTGAGCGACGGGTCGTTTGTGGCGACGCAGTACGCAGAGCCGGTGCATTACAAAGCTGCCGATGGGCAGTGGAAGAATATAGACAACACCCTGACGCTTGACGGGGAAATGTATACGGCGCAGGCGGGAGAAGTCATAAGACAGTTTCCCAAAGATCTGAGTTCAGGTGAGCTCTTTGAAATCGCCTATGGTGACTACAGCCTGAGCATGTCGGTGGTCAGTCCCGACGACGGAGCTATTCCGTCGACCGGAGGCTCGAGCATCTCGCAGCCGTTGGAGCCGACGCTCGAAAGCGAGGCAAGCGTAGCAAATCCTGAGGACGTTAACGTTAAGGGACTTGAACCGGACTCTATGCCGCTCCCAGCACGCCTCAGCTCCGAGATAAGCTATAAAGACGCTTACAAGGATACGGACATAGTATATAAAAACCACGGCTATAACATAAAAGAGAGCATTGTTGTCAATTCTCCGCAGAGTTCATACACCTATGCATTCCAAATGACGGCTAAGGGACTGAGTGCGGAGTTGACAGACGAAGGCTCGGTAGAACTGAAAAACGAGGAAGGCACAGAGATATTCACCATACCCGCACCGTATATGACAGATGCTGACGGAGCTTCATCTACGGAGGCGAGATATGTTCTTGCTGAGACAGATGACGGATACATACTAGGGCTCATTGCAAGTCCGGAGTGGATAAACGCCTCAGGCAGAGCATTCCCGGTGGTTATTGATCCGAGTGTTTATCTTCATTATAAAATCAGTGACATGAAGACCACATACCTGCGGCAAAACATGCCGGACAGCAAGAGCCCGTCGTATGCGGAAATACTGTGCGGCAGAAATAACACTAATTCTTACGGAGCCTGCAAGATGGTCGTGCAGGTCGAGTCACTGCCGTCAATCCCGAAAAACTGCGTTATGATAAATGCGCAGTTGGCAATGCTGCTTGCGGCAACGACGGTAGAACCCGATCCGTTTGAGATAACTATCAGCGCTTATTCGCTCAAGCGCACGGTGAGCGACCTTAAGAGCCTGACCTGGAACGGAGTTCATGGCACATCCGGTATCGGATACGATAGCACGATAATAGATCACAGAAAGATAACGGATGACGATCTTCAAAAATATGTGTCATGGGATGTAACGAGTGCCGCAAAGAACTGGTACAGCAGTACGGCTAAAAAGGGAGCGCTCATATTTGAGTCTCTTAACCAGTATACAAGTCACGGCTTTGCAAAATTCATAGGTCATGACTGGTATGAGAATAGCCCGTATTTTATAGTTAATTACCGCAACACGGTCGGCCTTGAGGACTATTACACCTATCAGACAGTGTCGGCAGCGCGCGGCGGAACCGTGCATATCGGAGATTACAGTAGCCAGCTTACCCTTGTGAATACCATTGCAAGCTACAATACCGATGCGATCAGCACAGATGTAAGCCTTGTATATAATACCGCATATGCAAGCAGAAACTTTAGCGGCTCGGGCGACGGTATGAATGTACCTGATTTGAGCTATATGAAAATAGGCCTCGGCTGGAAGCTGTCAGTCGCACAGACGCTGAAGGAAGTGTCGCTCAGCGGAACCACTTACATCGTCTACAACGACGCCGACGGCACAGAGCATTACTTCAGCGGCAGCTCCGGTACCTATAAGGATGAGGACGGTCTTGGGCTTACGATCGTCAAAAGCAGCAGCGGATACACCATGACGGATACGGATAAGTATCACACATGGACGTTTTCAAATTATGGTTTGCTGACGAAAATCGCGGATTCCAACAATAATGCCGTAAATATAAATTATTCAAACAGCCATATCAGCTCTATCACGGCAAAATCCAACGGAGGAACGACCGTAACCGTTGCAACACTAACGTATGACTCAAATAATTATCTGAAGACAATCGTAGATAACTTAAACAGAACCACGGAATTTACTTATTCCGGTGGGGTGCTGAGCAAAATAAAATATGCTGACGGAACAACAGTAGACTATTCATACGATAGAGGATACCTAACTCGCATATATGACAATGAAAGCCTGTACGGACTGACGTTCACATACTGGAACGGTATATTCGGCGGAAAACGAGTAAACAAGGTTCAGGAGTTTTCCGGCTCTGCAAACAAATTGGGAAATGCATTCCACTGCTACAAAAACTCAGAGCAGCTGACATCCTACAGATTCTATGGTCCTGATCATGAAGTGGACGCAGACAATGAAAGCGACAGCACAGCTGACGATATCGTAGTATTCTACGCTTTTGACAATGCAGGGCGCACGATTTGCTCATACGAGACCAATCATAACAAAACCAAGGTGACGGGCTCTTCAGCAGCAAGCTATACGCAAAACAGCGAAACATCCGGGAAAAACAATCGCCTTACGAGCGCTGGGGCGATGGGCATGACCTATCCCGCGGTGTCGGCCGACGGCGGCTTTGAAGTCAAGAGCATTGGAAAGACCACCGGTACAGCTTCGATCATAACTACGACCACGACGGACGATGCGAGAGTTCACATGGGCTTTAAATCGCTGTGCATTACAAACAGCGGAGCGGGCTATGTAAAAGCAAGCCTCGCGTCGGGCGAGACCTACACCGTGTCATGCTACGTTAAAAACTCTTCCACAACGTGGAGTAGCGGCGCTTACGGCAAGATATCGGTGCTCAATTCGTCCGGCACGGAAGTAGAAGCCTCGCAGCAGTTTACCACGAAGACAAGCAGCGATATTGACGACGGCTGGGAGCGCATAAGCTATACATTTGCGTCGCCCGGCACGGGAACATACTACATCGGCGTATCGGCTGGCGGCTTCAGCGGAAGCTATTATGTCGATGACATTCAGATAGACACGGGCGCTCTCGCTGGTTCCAAGAACCTTGTAAACGGCGGCAAGCCCAACTCAACGGAATACTGGGGCCTTTCCCAGCTGACCTACGATTCAAGCTCGCAGTCGGAATCACCGTTCGGAGCGGGCGTTTTCAAGATAAGCGGCGACATCAGCACGAACAAGCTCGGCGCGGTGAACGTAAACATAAACGAGAAAAGCGGCGGCACGTACATCGTGTCGGGCTGGGGCAAAGCGACGGCGGTAGGCAGCACAGCGACGGATTACGACGGTAAAAAGCCCTACTTCGGCATGCTCGCGGCAGTGTATTACACAGGCGTGAGCGGCGAGGAATGGCATTTCATCCCGTTCAGCAAGGACTACACGGACTGGCAGTTTGCAAGCGGCATCGTTGTTCCGAAGCAGGATAAGCCGGTGAAAATGATAAAGGTCTACCTTATCTACAAAAACAACGGCGGCACAGCGTATTTCGATAACATCAGCCTGACGAAGGAGCCGTGCAGCAGCTACACCTACGACGACAAGGGCAACCCCGTATCGGCCAAGGAGGGCGGTGCAAAAACGAACTGCGAGTACCAGTCCGGCACGAGCATCCTGACCAAATACACCGCGTCCACGGGCGTGACCTCGAGCTTCACCTACGCGCCGACGACGCATAACCTGAACACCGTAACGTCGGCGGGAGTCACGACAACGAACACGTACAACTCGGCAGGTCTGCTTACGCAGAGCGTGAGCACGGGCGGCGGACAGAAGCAAAAAACGTCGGCGACGTATGACAGCTACGGGCAAAAGACCTCGTCAACGGACGTGAACAACACGACGACGAGCTACGACCGCAGCTATTACACCGGCCATCACATCAGCGGCATTACCGAGGGCAGCATGAAGCAGCAGCGCTTCACGTATCTAACGAACGAGCGCCTTTCAATCACGAGCATGTCCGGCCTTGCCGCGCAGCATTATAACTACTCGACCGGCCAGCTATCGGCGCTTGCGCGCAAAAGCCGCGTCGGCACGGGCGCGTTCACGTGGCAGAGCTACCACTTCGCGTACGACCCCTTCGGCAATATGACGCAGATAAGCGTCAGCGGCGCGGACAACACCGCCACGAGCACGCCGTCGAGCGCGATCATGCTCGCAAAATACCAGTACGAAAGCGGCGTGAACAACGGGCGATTGCAGAAAATGACGTTTGGTAATGACCAGACTGTTCAGTATTCCTACGACAAATTTGACAGGACGACAAAAGAGCAGTATAATAACGTCACATATGAATATGCCTACGATGCCTCGGGGCAGCTCGCACAGCAGAGCTCGACGGCAGGGGAAGAGTATAATTACGAATACGACAGTCTCGGCCGACTGATCCGCAGTAACGAGTATAACGACGGCACGTTCGAGCAGCGCACGGAGCATATCTACGACGCTTCCAATCGCCTGACGAAGCAGAGCTGGTATAACGTCGGGGGCACGACAACCATGTCGTACGCCTACAGCACGACGACCGGCCTGCTCTCAAGCCTGAACGCGACTGTTCAGAACTCGAGCATCCCCGTGACCTACACGTATCAGGGAGCGAATCAGCTGCGAAGCAAGGCCATCGGCAGCGTCATGACGAAGGCGTATAACTACTGCTATAATAAGGATGGCGGCTACAGAGCCTCGCTGCCGGATTACGTCAATTACCGCGACTCGTCGAGCAACCTGATCTATGGCGATAATTGCCACTACGACAGCAACGGCCGTTTGGTCAAGATCCTCGATTCGGGCAATACGTCGAGCGTGCGCGCGACCTACGGCTATGACCAACAGGGGCAGCTTACCTCGGCGACGGTCGGCGGAACGAGCTATACCTACACCTATGACACCGCAGGCAATATTCAGAGCAAAAAAGTTGGAAGCACGACGACCAATTATACCTACGGCAACAGTGCGTGGCGCGATCTGCTGACGGCGTACAACGGCGGCTCGATCACCTACTCGGGCGGCAACCCGACGAAGTATTACGACGGCAGCACGTTCACGTGGACGCAGGGACGCAGACTGGCAACGGCCAAGGTCGGCAGCACGAACATAAGCTATACCTACGATATGGCTGGTGTTCGCAGCAGCAAGACCGTGGGTTCGACGAAGTATGATTTCACGACCCTCAGCGGCCTCGTGACCCGTCAGACGGGCGGCGGCAAGACCATCGACTTCGTCTATGACGAGAATAACCAGCCGCTGGCGATGAAGTACAATAATACGTTGTACTATTATGTGCTCAACGCGCAGGGCGACGTTGTCCGTATAGTCAACAGCAGCAGAAGTGTTGTCGCAAGTTATACCTACGACCCCTGGGGCAAGATAATAAGCAGCAGCGGAACGCTCGCGGATATAAATCCTCTGCGTTATCGCGGTTATTACTATGATTCCGAGACAGGCTTTTACTATCTCCAGTCGCGCTACTACGACCCCGAGATCGGACGCTTCATAAACGCCGACAGTTACGCCTCCACCGATGCAACCGGCCTTCTGAGTACCAACATGTTCGCATACTGCGAAAATGACCCGGTGAACAAGAGTGACCCGACAGGTGAGGTTGCACCCATACTGATCGCCATGGCAGGCGGCGCACTGGTCGGAATTGCAGAGCAGTTCATGACGGATGTTATCTATGCAATGGTAACCGGTCAGCCGTTGGACGCATGCTTCAGCTCCGTTGGTACATATGTGTCATCGGCAGCCGGCGGTGCAATGTCTGTGCTTCCGGGTGGAGGCGTTATGAGAGCATTTTCGGAATTGGTGTTAACTACGACTATACAGACAAGTATAGATGCCGCACTTGCACCGCAGAAATATGAAGAGACTACCCCCTATAGTGAAGCTATTGAAAATGCGTTTACGACGGGAGCTTCAAAATGGGGAGATAAAACAGCATCAAATGTTGCTGACAAGATGTTCAAATCTGCGGCTAAGCAAGGAAAAGTTGGCTCAAAGGTGACAAAGGCAGCTGCCGGTGCCCTGAAATCCATCAAAAAGTACTTTGGTAATGTTATAAGCATAGTCATGAGAGTGATTAATGAAAGAACCAAAAGGTGACTGCCGTGGAACTTTCAGAGTATACCTTGATTATGCTGAAGACATTCTTTGGCGAATGGATAATTTTTGCCATAATGTTGCCTGTTTGCGTTGCTAATGAGTTTTTCTATCTGCACTCAAAGAAGAAAATGACAAAAGCAGAGAATCGAAGCAAACAACAGCAGAGCGATATAATGATTTTTCTGTTAATACTTGTTGTTGTTTATTGCTTGATCAATTCGCTGCCGATACTAAAAGATTGTATAGAAAAGAACTATACTATGGCACATGGAGAATACATTATAGAAACGGCACCGGCAACAAAAAGTGGGCTAAGCCCAACTGAGTGGGTTGTAATTACGACCGATGATGGAGCACGAATCGTATTAGACTATCCGCGAGGAAAAGACCTGAGCGAACTGCCGGATGATACGTGCTATGGTACTGTGTGGTATTCCGAAAATTCACACTATATCCTTGAATTTATCCCCGATGAGCCTACAGACGGCAATTAGTAATTAAAATCAAATTTGCAGGAGCATATCACATGATATGCTCCTGCGTTCCTTTTGATATTTGACAGCGCGGCGTGTACGGTGTATATTAAAAATTAAAGATCACCATTTGACTGTTAATCGTGCGCTTATTGAGGAGCCCTATGAAAACGCAGACTATACACAGCTGCTTTCAAATAAGGATATTCATTACTATCATTGCAGACCCGGCGAACAACCAGCCGCTGGCGATGAAGTACAATAATACGTTGTACTATTATGTGCTCAACGCGCAGGGCGACGTCGTTCGAATCGTCAACAGCAGCAGAAGCGTTGTCGCAAGCTACACCTACGATCCCTGGGGCAAGATAATAAGCAGCAGCGGAACATTAGCTGACATAAATCCGCTCCGCTACCGCGGTTATTATTACGACTCTGAGACAGGCTTCTATTATCTCCAGTCTCGCTACTACGACCCGGAAATAGGCCGCTTCATAAATGCCGATAGCTACGCATCGACGGACGCAACAGGCCTCCTGAGCACCAACATGTTCGCGTATTGCGAAAATGACCCGGTGAACAAGAGCGATCCGAGTGGCGAAGCGTTTTCGCTCATCACTATTGCGGTGGGAGCAACGGTTGGCGCACTCGTAAATGCAGCTGGTACAGCATTGTCAAATGTCGCAGCGGGAAAAGACTGGAATGATGGAATTGGCTTGGCGCTGCTTTCGGGTGCAGTGTTCGGAGCGGTGTCCACCATAAGCATGAACCCGGCAGCAAGACTCGCGATAAGCGCAGTGGCATCGGCAGCAGAAAGCGTATACGATCAGGTCAAAAACGATGGAAGCGTAAACCTCGGGCGTTTGACAGCTGATGTCGCGGTCGGAACGATTTCGGGGTACAGTGGTTATATCGGAAATAGTTTAACGGGCTCATTCGTGAAAAGCGGAAGCATGCTTAAAGGTCAAATCGGAAACGCATTTAAGAGCAAGAATGTCTTTGATGGCTTGAAACGAGCTGGGAAGAATTACTTGAAACGAACGTTTAAATTGTATAAAGGGGAATTCTTTTCAGTGCGGAAAATATTGAAGGGCATTGGCTCAACGGTTGGATATAATTATGCCAGCTATAGGGTTTGGAAATAATATGAGTCTATTAATGGCAATCAGGGTAATCAAGGAACCATTAATAGCGGCGGCAGTTATGGCACTCATTGCGGGATTTTCTACACGGCACGATCTTGTTAGAGCTGCTGATCGAACCCTTTGTAAAAGAGAGTTTAAAGAGCGCACTCATAAAAGGAGCTTTGTGGAATGGGTGTTCCTCACTAATCTAAAGGACGTAATACCGAAGTCAATGTATATTTGGTATTATACGGAATTAGCTTTGTGCCCAATTTTTTCCCTTGCATTTTGCATTATGGCGATTAATGGAGCTGAAAAAAAGAGATACTTCATTATTTGAATTTATACTACCTCGTTGCATATGGACCTGTTCTCATCTATCGGTGGGTCTTCATGAAGCGTGAAGGAAACGGTAATCTTGAGCCCCGCTTCATTCCTCGCCGTCATGTTGTGACGCAAAAACATACCCAGCAGAAAAAAGGTAAAAAACATACCAAGCGAAAGAATAGAAAATAGCAAATAGTGATGAAGGAGCCTTTGGCATAGCCAAAGGCTCCTTTTTCGCTTGTTGAGGGCTTGCGAGTTTGACAATATAATATGTAAAATGTATAGTAATGTAGTCGATACGACGCACTGCTAATATAAGGTGGTAAAAACAAATTTTCGTCGGTTAACATTTGATGCGAAAGAAGTGAATGGGATGCCTTTAGAGTACATTAGCAATGATAATCCAAAGAAAAATCTGTATGATACACTTCGCAAGTTTCAGTTAAACACTCTGCTGTGTGTTATATCAAAAGAAACAGCAACGTTTTTTGCTGAGGAGAATTCTGGACTGAATTTCGGGATAAAATATGAGACATATCAGCTGTGCGAAAAAATGACCAAAAAATGTGTTGATGTTAATACATATGTAACTGGTTGGACATTACTTGATCTTTCATATAATGCAATATGTTGTACGCATGACTACAGGGGAACAGGTGAAATTACGCCCCAAACAGTGTGGTTTTTAAGTCAGCTATCGGGAGAGTATTTAGGTAGCTTAGAGTCAGCCGCAATTGATAATTTTGAAGATACAGACATGGATATGATACTGTATTTATGGGGCTTTTTCGGTGAACAGAGAAAGGTTCAAAACCCAGGTGCTTGCTTTGAGAATATGAAACGAGATTTATATATTCTGTTTGACATAGCAAAGGACGATAGAGAAATAGACATTGCTGGGATTGTAGATCAGGAGATAGGTGTTGACTGGAAAACTGTTCAGAGTGCGTTGTATTTGTTTTGGGCAATGTCAATTGTTTTGCCGTACATATCTGAGGGGCTGGATCAAAAGATAGCATGGAGAGATGATACGGAGAAGGCTGCTTATTTGAAAGTGTTAGATTACTATACAACTGATTATGAAACGATTAAAGAATCGTCACTGGGACGTCAGCAATTATATATAACTCCATATGTGAGAACTAGTAAGGGGAGAGAGGTCATATCCGTTAATTGCTTTTTGAATCTGTTTTTGTGCGAACACAGTATAATGTGGCTTGTACGGAATTATTATAAGAAGAAGGATAGCCAAAAATTTGTTGACAGATTCGGAATGTGGTTTGAAAAGTACCTTGGAGAGTTACTTCGTGAATATGTGGGTGAATCGGATTTTCAGAAAATATGTGAAGAGCGGGATATGCGTGCGGACTGGAGAGCTCAGCTGGATAAATACAGTTTTCTGATAGAGCAAAAATCTGCATTGTTGAGGATAGATGTTAAACAGCAAGTGAGCAATCTTTATAGCCTTAAAGAATTTGAAAAAATAATATAATTAAAGCGATGAGACAGCTAAAGAATACAGAAGCTGCCATGGGAATGGAATGCATTAAAGTTGTTTTGATATACGAAGATTATATTGAAACTGATGTTATGGACAAAATTTTTTTAATGCCGGAGTGTGATGTTGAAAACGATGGCCGCTATTGGCTTGTAACTATCGGCGAAATGGAGAGATTACTTTTTACTTTCAAAAATGACAAAGTAAAGTTCATGAGTATAATGGAGGAGAAAATAAGACGTGAACGAGAGCATGACACTACAAATGGCCTAAGCTTAGACAGCGTGATGGAGCAATTTGAAGTAATAGCTAATGAGCATCTAAAACAAGAGCGATTTGAAGTATATGAATCAGAAAGAAACGAAAGTATAAGAGAACTCTTGAGGAAATAGAATACGAAAAAAAGTGATGGAGGATCCCCCTTTTGCGCCCGTCAACAACGGGCAGTTCTTAGGAGATACCAAGCGATTGGTGAATCGTTTTGTTAACAGTCCGGCCCCAAATGCGTCCAAAATGCGTCCAAAAATGTTGGGTATAAAACTATCATTTGTAGGCAGTGGTTTTGATTTTTTCGCAGTGCCTACATTATTTAATGTGAAAAAATTTTGCTTGATAACTCTACAAAAATCAAAGCCACGAAAACGGAATGGGGTTCAAGAGGCCGCTGGTTCAACTCCAGTCACTCGGACCAATATGAACAGTCGTCACAGTGTGGCGGCTGTTTTTTTATTCAGGTGATAGGGACCAGCGGCCTCTTGCAAATTCAAATCCGCCGCTCGGCGTGCCGAACGCAAAGCGTCGGCATGCCGCTGGTTCAACTCCAGTCACTCGGACCAATATGAACAGTCGTCACAGTGTGGCGGCTGTTTTTTCGTTTAGAAGAAAAGGAACCGGCGGCAAATTCAAATTTGCCACCGACTTACCTAATGCTGTCCTGACATGTGCGCTTCAACAAAATAGACAAACAAAAGCACACAAATTTGTAAACTTTCATTATTTGTCGGGTAAGCAAAATGTGGTATAATACCTCACGAAGAGGGCAATTGCAAGGTCGTTTCCCACTATGCCGGTACTGCGTGCCGCGCCGCGGCCTTCAATTCGGTAGAATATGCCCTACAAAATACAACTGCACCGCACGGAGGATATCCGTGCGGTGCAGTTTTTTGATGTACTCAATGGCATGACGGTATTAGCATAAAATCTCAAGTGTGTATTGACAAAAAGATATACAGTACAATATAATTTGTTTACCAATATCGCGAAATTTGTAATCGTTTTAGGAGGATATTAGATGAGAAAACGTTTTCTTAGCACAGTGCTTGTCTTGATAATGTTATTAAGCCTTGCGCCGATGTCAGCTTTGGCAGACGATACGTTTAGAAGTGGAGATTTTACATTCGTGATCGAAACCGGGGTCGCTTGTGTGAAAAAATACAACGGTTCGTCGTCGTCCGTGAGCGTACCGTCGAAAGTTGATTATGACGGAGTGACATACAAGGTCAGAAACATACATCAGGATGCTTTTAAAAACTGCACCACTATTCAAAAGCTCGTCCTGCCTGAAACTGTCAACCGCATCGGAAAGCAGGCGTTTGCCAATTGCACAAGCTTGAATTCGATCACCATTAACGGAGATCTAAATGAAGTTTATACCGTTGATAACACATTCTATAACATTGGAGCAAATTCCGATTACCTGAATGTTACTTTCGGCCCGGAAGTCACGGCTATACCGAGTAATCTGTTTGACTCTACATATTCCAAAAGTGAAGGATACTATCCTCACATTACCAACGTTACGATCCCCGATTCGGTGACAAGTATAGGCTTGGGCGCATTTAACAACTGCCACGATTTGAAGGCGGTTCGCCTGGGAAGCGGAGTGAAATCTATTGGTACAAATGCATTTCGTAACACTGCCATACAGTCATTGACGATAGACGGCAACTGCACTGTCGGTAAATATGCGTTTTTGTACTGTCATTCACTTAAGGAGCTTACCATAAACGGTGATTGCACGTTGATCGAGGGCTGCTTTGCTCATTGCACCAGTCTGGAGTCAATAAAAATTAATGGCACGATCAAGGATAATATACAATCATCGATCAGTGAAAATCCGGTACTATTTATTGCTCCGCCGTTTTATAATGTCGGCTCAAATTCTGATTCGCTGAAAGTAACGTTCGGGAAATCGGTTTCGGTGATACCTGAACGCCTGTTTGCTACTCACTCATCAAAAAGCGAAGGAACATATGCACGCATAACGGAAGTTGATCTTCCAAGCTCGATCAGCAGTATCGGAGATTATGCTTTCTATAATTGCCACGACCTGAAGGTCGTAAACTATGAAGGCTCACCTTCCGAATGGATCAACGTGCCGGTAGGCACCGGTAACGAGCCTCTTTGGTCTGCACATTTCAATTTCGGCAGCTCGTATAGTTTTTACGATGTGCATCCGACCGACTATTGCTATGATGCCGTCAAATGGGCTGTGGATAATGAAATAACAATGGGCACAACGCCCACGACCTTTGAACCTAAAAAAACGTGCACCCGCGCACAGACTGTTACTTTCCTCTGGCGTGCAGCCGGTAAACCGGAACCGGTTGGAATGTCAAACCCGTTTTATGATGTAAAACGCGATGATTATTATTACAAAGCGGTTCTGTGGGCAGTTTCGGAAGGTATAACCAAAGGTACGACAGATACAACCTTCAGCCCTAATGCAACGGTATCCCGTGCGCAAACAGTGACATTCCTGTGGCGTATGGCAAATAAGCCGATGATTTCCGGCAACAATCCGTTCTATGATGTTGTCAAAGGCGACTATTTCTATGATGCTGTGCTGTGGGCAGCAGCAATGAATATAACAACAGGAACCACACCTACAACATTTTCGCCCAATGATGGCTGCAATCGCGGACAAATCGTGACGTTTATTTACAGATACATGGGCAAATAAATCAAAAACTACAAGACACCCGACCGTCGGTCGGGTGTCTTGCTCTTACTTCACTATTGCATTTTGCTTGACCCACTCGCCCCACTTTCTATAGGCGCTGCCGTCGGGGTGGATACCGTCAGAGGTAATGTCCGAGGAAAGCGTGCCGTTTGCGTCGTCGAACAGATCGTTGCACTCAAGATAGAAGATCGTCTCGCCGTCGGCGAGGGTCTTGGTATAATCATTGAGGTTATTAAGATTTGCGTTATTCACCGCGGTACCGCGCGAATCCTGCGTTGCAGAAACGTGAAGGTTCGACATGATGTAGATTATCGCATCCGGCTGAAAATCGCGTATCTTATCAATAAGATTGCTGTAGGTCTGCTTGAGCGCTTCGACAGAGCCGCCGATATCGTTTATGCCGAGCATGACATATACCTTGCCGAACTGCCTGCTTTGCAGAAGCGCCGGAAGAGTAGTCGTTCCGACTCCGGAAACATCTGCACTTGTGCTCATTGCACCGGTCAGGCTGAGACCTACGGTCGTGAAGAACGTTGCTCCGTCGATCGTCTCCATCATCTGAATGCCCACCATGCGCGAGTCGCCGATAAACAGCGCGTCGTTAAAATAGCCCTCGGGCGCGGTCGTGAACTGCAGGGGAGTGGGCGTAGGCTCCGGTGTCGGCTCAAGGCTCTCGGATGGAGCGGCGCTCGTCCGGGTGTCATCGGCAGTTCCGCTGTCTCTTTTGTTCTGGAGGCTGACACATATAAGAGCGATCAGAACAATGATCAGCACAAAAGCAATGAGCGCAATAACCTTCTGCTTTTTTGTCATATAAAGATCTCCTTTTTGGATGTATGGACGACACACCGATCAGCGTGCCGTCCATGAATTATAATTATTTTTCACTGCTGAGCTTCACCTGAAGCTTAACGGGGTTGTGGTCGGAATAAGTGAAGCCTTCGTCGAGTGTGTTCACCGAAACAAGCTCAACATTCGGCGACAGAATGAAGCCGTCTATGACATAGTGCTGAGTGTTCTTGGTGTCCGACGGGTCATAAGGCTGGTTGAGGAGCCGGCAGCTCGGGGTTTCAAGATCGTAAGCAAGCGTCCAGCCCTCCGGCATGATATCCTCACTTATAGTGCCCGGCTCCCACAGATCCTTGTGCGTGTTGGGGTATTTGTCAAGCCCGTTGGGGAATATCTGATTGAAGTCGCCGCCGGCTATGACATAGTTGCCCTTTTCGTATTCCGACTGAATAAACTCACGCAGCTGCTTTGTCTGCGCGATCTTGCCCTCGCCGTCGTCATAAGCCTCCAGGTGGAGATTTACGATAACGAGCTTGCTGCTCGTTCCGGATATAGGCAGATAGCTCACGAGCAGGCAGCGCTTGAGATTTGCGGTACTGACCGGCCAATTGAACGGGCAGGGCAGCGATATGCGCTCGGCCGAGTCAATATCGTACACCGTTGTTGTCAGAAGTCCGCTGTTTACCCGGCCGATAGGCGGCACGGGGTAGGGGACGAATTTGCACGAGTAGTTGAGCGCATAGGTGCTGTTGTTTATGCCAAGCGCGTAAGCTTCGTCCTTCCCGTAGGTTCTGGAGGAGTTTTTATCGACCTCCTGCAGCATGAAGATCGTTGCAGGATCCGATGACGAGTAAAGCGTTTTGTATATGCCTAAAAGCGACGCGGCGACCGTGTCCTGGTCGGCGGAAGAGACATTCGTGCCGCCGTCCATAAAAAAGTCCGATCCCTTGCCGAGACCGGCATAGCCTATGTTCCAGCTTATGACCGAAAACTCCTCATCCAGGAACGGTGAAAGGCCGCTGACCTCCGAGTTTGCCTCGACCTTAACATCCATAACGTCTCCGGGTTTGAATTCGGTGACCGACAGCCAGAGGATCAATGCGGCGGCTGCCAAAAGAATTATGCCAAGAATTACAAGAACTGTTTTAAGCAATTTTTTTGCCATGTCCTCACCTCACGAGTGTATATTATCACAGCCCATTCCCGTATTCAAGCAAATTCGACAGATGCCTGAGCAAAACGACAAAATTGCGCGATTTTGCTTGATAAGGAGCATATAATGGCGTATAATTGCAAAGATATTATTACTTTTGCGGGAGGCCGGAAAATGAGTTATGATACTATAAGAATGAGCGACCCGGAGCTGTACGGCGCAATGAAAAGCGAGCTTGAGCGCCAGCGCGATCACATAGAATTGATAGCGTCGGAGAACTTCACCAGCCGCGCCGTAATGGAGGCAATGGGAAGCCATCTTACCAATAAATATGCCGAGGGCTACCCCGGGGCAAGATATTACGGCGGCTGCGAATATGTCGATATCGTCGAGCAGCTTGCCATCGACAGAGCAAAGAAGCTTTTCGGGGCCGAGCACGCGAACGTTCAGCCGCACTCCGGCTCGCAGGCAAACGTCGCGGTCTATCTCGCGCTTTTAAAGCCCGGCGATACGATACTCGGCATGGATCTCAGCCACGGCGGACATCTGACGCACGGCTCGAAGGCGTCTATCTCCGGCAAGTATTTTAACGCCTGCTTCTACGGCGTCGATCCCGAGACCGAGATGATAGATTATGAAAAGGCAATGCAGATAGCCGGCGAGTGCAAGCCGAAGATCATAATTGCGGGCGCAAGCGCCTATTCACGCATAATCGACTTTAAGAAAATGCGCGAGATCGCCGACGAGGTAGGAGCATACCTCATGGTCGATATGGCGCACATAGGCGGCCTTGTCGCGGCCGGCGTTCACCCCAGCCCCGTGCCTTACGCCGACGTTGTTACAAGCACGACCCACAAGACCCTCAGAGGGCCGCGCGGCGCAATAATCCTGTGCAAGGATGAGCTTAAAAAGAAGATAAACAGCGCAGTGTTCCCCGGAACTCAGGGCGGACCGCTCATGCACATAATCGCCGGCAAGGCCGTCTGCTTCAAGGAAGCGATGAGCGACGAATTTAAGGCGTATCAGCGTCAGGTCGTGAAAAACGCCGCTATTCTGGCCGATACCCTGTCCGAGAACGGCATACGCCTCGTGTCCGGCGGCACTGATAACCATCTTATGCTGGCCGACACCATGAGCCTCGGCCGCACCGGCAACGAGGTTCAGGAGCTTCTTGACGCGGCGCATATAACCGCAAATAAAAACTCCATTCCCTTTGATACTCAGTCCGTCAAGCTCACCAGCGGCATGCGCTTCGGAACTCCGGCGGTCACTACGCGCGGAATGGGCGAGGACGAAATGCGCGATATCGGCAAAATGATAGTGCGGATAATAAACGACGGCGATAAGGCTGTTGACGATGTTAAGCAGCAGGTGCTTTCCATGTGCGAGCGTTTTCCGCTCTACCCCGAGATCGAGATGTAAAGTGCCGAAAAAATGAATAGATCATTGCTGAATGTTTTGGGCTGCTACATACTCTGGGGGCTGCTGCCGATATTCTGGAAACTGCTTGCCGGAGTCAACTCAGCCTATGTTCTTGCGCAGAGAATAGTTTTCTCCTGCGTGTTCTGCCTTGCCGTTATACTCATAAAAAGGCATGGCGGCGAGATTGGAAGGATCATAAAGAACAAGTCCGAGCGGCGCATGTTCTTCCTGTGCGGCATACTTATCTCGATAAACTGGGGAGTGTATATCCTCACGGTTGCGATGGGCAGAATACTCGAAGCGAGCCTTGCGTATTATATGAATCCGCTGTTTTCCGTGCTCATCGGAGCGATATTTTTCAAGGAAAGGCTCAGCCGGGTGCAGTGGGCGAGCGTCGCACTTGCCTTTGCCGGGGTCATGTTCTCCGTCATCCGCTATGGCGAGGTGCCGTATCTTGCAATTATAATCGGCCTGTCGTTCGCGCTGTACGGCGCGCTTAAAAAAGGCATAAAGGCCGACAGTGAAACTTCCATATGCATGGAAACGATGGCAGTGCTGCCGATAGCGATTGTGTTTATAGCATATGCGCAGTTTTCCGGCTTTACAACATTTTCATCGCTCACAACGGCAGAAGCGCTGCTTCTTATAGCAACAGGCCCGATAACGTCAATTCCGCTCATGCTGTTTGCAAAGGGCATAAAGGAGACGTCGATCGTAACCTCCGGCATACTTATGTACATTAACCCGACGCTCCAGCTGCTTGTCGGCGTGTTTATCTATAACGAAGCCTTCACGCAGACAAATGCGATAACCTTTGCATTCGTCTGGGCAGCGGTCATACTGTTCGTTTTCGACAGCCTGAGAAAGAATAAGAAAGTGAATGCGTAAAATTACAGAGCTATCCACCGTCCGGGGATAATAGCAAAAGGCGTGACTGCCAAAGTCACGCCTTTAATAATATAGTGCGCCCGAGTGTTTGCCCGGAGAGCTGAATTTCAGCTCTTCTTATATGTCATAACTATACCGACAATAGCCGCTGCAAAGCCTATAGGAGCAAGCCTTACAAAAACAAATTCAAATCCATGCAGGATCGTTCCGGCGACTGCAAGTTCGGGATTGTTGTAATTCCAGTCCATATAGGAGCCGTTTATTGCGGCAAAAGCAATAAATATTACCGCCATAAATGCACACAACGAGATAAGCAACCAGCGAATGGTTTTTACTTTCGACGAATGCCTGTTTGAAAGCTGCAAATTTATCACCTCGAGCTTTTCGGAAATGGCTCTCAATTCATCGGAAGCTGACTCGCTTATGGCTTCTCCGAGCAAATCACTGACCGAAACGCCGAATTCGTCTGCCAATGAAATAAGCATGCTTGAGTCCGGAACGGATAAACCGTTTTCCCATTTAGATACGGTCTGCCTCACAACGTTTAATTTTATCGCAAGCTCTTCCTGCGAAAGCCCTTTTGCTTTTCTGAGCTGTTTTATATTTTCGTCTAACATAACTATGCCTCCTTGAGTTGATAGACTGATTATACAGTCAAAAGAGCCGCTGCAGCAAGCAACGCAAATTAACAGAACGCTTATTCGCAGAGCATTGAGTAAATTCGTATTAACATATAAAAAACAGCCGCGGCAGTAAAGCTGACGCGACTGCTTTTCATGAACGTTATTGCAAAATTCTCAGATCTTTTTCCACTTTGCGCCGTTGGGGATATCGGTGACTTCGATGCCCTGAGCCTTCAGCTCATCGCGGATGCGGTCGGCCTCGGCGAAGTTTTTGGCCTTCTTTGCCTCGGCGCGCGCCTTGAGCAGCGCCTCGATCTCGGCGTTCTGCTCGCCGGACTCGGAGATAACGGTGAACTCCGCGCCGCCGGAGACGGCCTGCTTTTTAAGCTCTTCGCGCCGTGCGTCGGCCTTTTCGATAAGACTGAGGCTGAGCACCTTGTCAAAGTCTGCGATCGCGGCAAGCTTTGTGTCGTCGTTGGTCTTGTATTTAAGAACATCGTACAGCGCGGTGACGGCAAGCGAGGTGTTCAGGTCGTTATCCAAAGCTGCGGTGAACTTGGACTTGAGCGCTGCCATTGCATCTTCGTCGATTGCTTCGCCGCTTGCCTTGAGCGCGGCCACGCGGTTTATGAGCTTGTTATAGGTGCCCTGCGCGTTGTCGAGGTTTTCCCAGCTGAACACGAGCGACTTGCGATAGTGGCTCTGCAGGCAGAACAGGCGATAGGCGAGGGGATCATAGCCCTTTTCCTCAAGCAGCGAAACCGTCAGAAATTCGCCCTTGGACTTGCTCATTTTGCCGGAGTTTGTGTTCAGATGCAGAACATGCATCCAGTAGTTGCACCACTTGTGGCCGAGGTAGGACTCGGACTGAGCGATCTCGTTGGTGTGATGCGGAAAAGCGTTGTCGATACCGCCGCAGTGAATGTCAAGATCCTCGCCGAGGTGCTTCATGGATATGCCGGAGCACTCAATGTGCCAGCCGGGATATCCGACGCCCCAGGGGGAATCCCATTTAAGCGCCTGATCCTCGAACTTGGACTTCGTAAACCACAGGACGAAGTCGTTCTTGTTGCGCTTGTTTACGTCCTCCTCAACGCCCTCGCGCACGCCTACATCAAGATCGTCGGCGTTAAAGTCGTTGAAAATATAGTAGCGCTCAAGCTTCGAGGTGTCGAAATAAACGTTGCCGCCGGCAAAGTAGGCATAGCCCGTGTCCATGAGCTTGGAGATGATCTTGATATACTCGTCGATGCAGTTTGTTGCAGGCTCAACAACGTCGGGAGTCTTGATGTTGAGCTTTGCGCAGTCGGAGAAGAATGCGTCGGTGTAGAACTTTGCTATTTCCATTACGGACTTGTGCTCGCGCTTTGCGCCCTTGAGCATCTTGTCCTCGCCCTCGTCGGCGTCGCTCGTGAGGTGGCCGACGTCGGTGATGTTCATGACGCGCTTGACGTTATAGCCGGCATAGCGCAGATACTTTTCAAGAACGTCCTCCATGATATACGAGCGGAGGTTTCCGATGTGCGCAAAGTGATACACCGTCGGGCCGCAGGTGTACATCTTGACTATATCCGGATGATTGGGGACAAAGTCCTCTTTCTTTCTTGTTGCAGAATTATAAAGCTTCATAATTAAACTCCTTATGAAAAATAAAGCCTCTCATGGCCGTGACCATGAGAGGCGTGATTTACGCGGTTCCACTCTCTTTTGTAGCTTAAAGGCCTTAACGCGGCATACGCGGAGGCATTTCCTCCTCCGAGGCTCCCGGACGCATTTCCTTCTCATCACCGCGGCCATGCTCTCAGCTTATGCAAAGCCTCTCTGTACGGGCGAGGGGAGAAGTACTTCTTCCGTTCAGCGCCAATAGAATATTACCATTGCGGACAATTCGTGTCAAGCACAGTGCTTGAACACGTTGATGTTTTTTACGAAATATTCGATACCGGAGTACAGCGTCGTGACAAGGATCAGCACCCAGCATATGACTGCAACGACCTGCGGAGCGGGGAACCAGGGCTGTGTCGCGATTATGAGAATGCCGAGCGCGACCATCGTAACGCCGGTTTTGATCTTTCCAGACCACGCGGCGGCAATGACTATGCCCTGCTCGACTGCAAGCAGCCTCAGACCCGAAACGCCGAACTCGCGCAGCAGAACGACCGCGACTACCCAGCCGGGCATAAGTCCGACCTCGACAAAGTAGCACATTGCCGACAGCACAAGCATTTTATCCGCAAGAGGATCCATAAACTTGCCGAAATCGGTGACAAGGTTGTACTTTCTTGCGATCCTGCCGTCAATAAGGTCGCTCATGCACGCAATTATGTAAACCGCAAGCGCCCAGTACGGAAGGTCGAGATACAGCAGCACCATGAAAACGGGAACAAGAATTATTCTGCCAATAGTGATCTTATTAGGTGTGTTCATGATTATTCCTCCAGTCCGATAAGGTTGCCGTCGTCGGAAACGGCGGTTATGCGCACGGGAACGATCTGCCCCTCGCCGCCGCGGCCTTCGAAAACAACAAGACCGTCAATGTCGGGCGAGTCATAGCAGCTCCGGCCGATCCAGTTGCCGTCGGCGTCGTGGTCGGTGCAGATGACCGGCAGAACCTTTCCGACGAGCGAGGCTGCGAAATCATCCATTATGCGCGCCTGAATATCCATGATGAGGTCTGCGCGGCGCTGAGCCTCCTCAAACGGAACATGCTCCATTTTCTCTGCCGGGGTGCCCTCCTCGGGGGAGAAGGGGAAAACGCCGGCGCGCTCGATCTTGGCTTCGAGCAGGAAGCTGCACAGCTCCTCAAACTCATCCTCGCCCTCGCCGGGCAGACCGGCAATAAGGCTCGTGCGCAGAACAAGTCCGGGGATGCGGCGGCGCAGAGTTTTAAACAGTGCGCGTATATCGTCGCCCGTGCCGTGCCTGTTCATGGTTTTCAGGATCTTGTTATTTATATGCTGGATGGGTATGTCCAGATATTTTACTATCTTGGGATTGGATGCGATCTCGTCGATAAGCTCATCGTCGAACTGATCGGGATAGGTGTAGTGGAGGCGTATCCATTCAACGCCGTCGATCTCGCTTATCCGGCGGCAAAGCTCTGCAAGGCAGCGTTTTCCGTAAAGATCCGTGCCGTAGCGCGTTATATCCTGCGCGATGACGATGATCTCCTTCACGCCGTGAGCTGCGAGGTCGCGCGCTTCCTCAACAACGTTTTCTATCTCTCTCGAGCGGTATCTGCCGCGTATGTACGGTATCGCGCAGAAGGCGCAGAAGTTATCGCAGCCCTCGGCGATGCGCAGATATGCCCACGACGGGCCGGTGCTTACAACGCGCGGTATCTCGTCCACGGGGGCGCTGTTGTCCGCAAAAAGGCTCACCGGCTTTTCTTCAAAAACTGCGTTCACAGCAGGAACGATATCGCCGAAGCTGCCGACGCCGAGGATGGCGTCAACCTCCGGAAGCTCATCGGTAACTGCGGCGCGGTAGCGTTCGGTAAGGCAGCCGGTCACTATGATCTTGCCGAGTCTGCCCTCGGCCTTGAGCTTTGCCATTTCAAGGATCGTGTCGATCGCTTCGCTTTTTGCGGCGTCTATAAAGCCGCAGGTGTTTATAATCACGGCGTCCGCGCCGTCGGGAGACGGAGCGAGCGCATAGCCTGCTTCGCTCAGCAGATACAGCATCTGCTCGCTGTTGACGAGGTTTTTTGCACAGCCCAGAGAAATTAGGGCAATTGTCCTGTCCATTCAGTAATCACCTTGAGTATCAAATTCGTTAAGTGCGTGTTTTATCTGATCCCACGAGTAGCCGCGCCGAAAAAGCGCGTCCGAGACCTTTTTTACCTGCGCCCGGTCGCCGGGATCGCTGAGCCTTGAGCGGAGAAATCGCGCAAGGTATTCGTCCTGCTCGGGCATCTGCTCCATCGCCTCATCCCACAGCTCGCGCGAAACTCCGTGCCGACGCAGCTCCTGCTTTATGCGAGATGCGCCGTAGCCCTTGGCGGCGTAGTGCCGAACAACGCTTCCGGCGTATTCGGCGTCGTTAATGAGCCCCATTTGACACAGCCACTCGGCGCACTCCTCGGCGTTTTCGGGCGTTTCGCCCTTTTCAACGAGCCGCTTGCGCAGCTCCTCGCGCGACATCGGACGGGCGTTTATGATCCTAAGCGCCCTTGCCTTAGCAAGTGCGAGCGTGCATGCCGAAACAAGCTCGTTGTATGCATCCTCGTCAAAGTCCATTCCGGAGTGGATAAAACGCTCGGTTATTATGCCGAGTGTGGTTTTAAGCTCCGTTCCGTCGTCGAAAACGAGCGTGAAGCGCTCGGGCGAGGTCTGCTTGATCTCACGCAGCGTCACTTGTATCAGCCTTCAAAATCGTCGGCGGAAACATCCACCGCGCGTCCTGCTGCCTGGGCTGCCTTGCGTGCCTGCGGGCTCATGAGCTTGTACGCATTATCGCGTATTTGCTGTTCAATGTTATTGCAGATCTCGGGATTTGCAAGCAGGTATTCCTTAACGGCGTCTCTGCCCTGAATGCGCTGCTCGCCGACGGTGAACCATGCGCCGGCCTTGTCGATTATCTCAAGCTTAACGCCGAGGTCAACGATTTCACCGACCTTGGAAATACCCTCGCCGTACATGATGTCAAACTCTGCCTCTTTGAACGGGGGAGCGCACTTGTTCTTTATGACCTTTGCGCGCGTGCGGTTGCCGATCATCTCTCCGCCCACCTTGAGCGTCTCGATCCTGCGCACGTCGATACGAACGGAGGCGTAGTATTTAAGCGCAAGACCGCCGGGAGTGGTTTCCGGATTTCCGTACATAACGCCGATCTTCTGACGCAGCTGGTTTATGAATATAACGGTGCAGCCGTTTTTCGAGATGCAGCCTGCAAGACGGCGCATTGCCTGCGACATGAGTCTTGCAAGCGCACCGACAACGGAGTCGCCCATTTCGCCTTCAAGCTCGATGCGGGGGATAAGGGCTGCAACCGAGTCAACGACAACGACGTCAACCGCGCTCGAGCGCACGAGACTTTCGGTGATGTCGAGCGCCTGCTCGCCGGTATCGGGCTGCGAGATGAGCAGACTGTCGATATCGACGCCCAGCGCACGGGCGTATGCAGGCTCGAGCGCGTGCTCGACGTCGATGTATGCCGCCTCGCCGCCGGCCTTCTGAGCCGCCGCGACGACGTGCAGCGCAAGCGTTGTTTTACCCGAAGCCTCGGGGCCGTAGATCTCGATGATCCTGCCCTTGGGAACGCCGCCTATGCCGAGAGCAAGGTCGAGCGAGAGCGAGCCGGTCGACAGGGCCTCAACGTTAACGGGAATATCGTCGCCAAGGCGCATGATAGCGCCCTTGCCGTAGTTTTTCTCTATCTGCGCTATGCAGGTCTCAAGCGCTTTTTTCTTATCGCTTGCCTGCGAGTGAGTGGAGATGGGTGCTTTTTTCTTTTCAGCCATTTCTTTTACCTCAACTTATATCAGAATTCGTTTTTCCATTTACCTATAACGACGCGCTCAAAGCCGAGCGTATCGTTGCGGCCCTCTACCGAAACAAAGCCGGCTTTGAGCAGCATCATCTTGACTTCGCCAGCCTGACCTTCGCCGACCTCAAACATCATAAGTCCGTTAGGCCGCATGGTTATTGTCCAGTATTTGATGATGGCTCTGTAGAAATCAAGGCCGTCCTCGCCGCCGTCGAGCGCCGTCATAGGCTCGTAATCGCGCACAGAGCAGTCAAGCTCAATAAGCTCAAACGAGGGAATGTACGGCGGATTTGAAACGATGACGTCAAAGCTTCCGATGCTCATCGGCGGCCAGGTCGTCGCGTCGGCGTTCATGGGGATTATCCGTGAGGTGAGCTTGTTATCCTTGATATTCTTTCTGCAAACCTCAAGCGCCGAAGGGCTTATGTCGGCGGCCACGACGCGCGCGGCAGGAAGTTCGTTTGCAATGGCGCAGGCGATGCAGCCGCTCCCGCAGCACAGATCGAGCACTCTGCCCTTCATGCCAAAGCCCTTTATCGCGTCTATTGCCGCATCGACGAGTATCTCGGTATCCATGCGCGGAATGAGAACATCAGGTGTTACCGTCATCGGCAAACCGTAAAACTCCCATGAGCCGGAGATATACGCAAGCGGCTCACCCTGAAGCCGGCGCTCTATCATGCTGTGCGCCTTCTCCTCGATCTCGGGCGATGTGTAGAGATACATATCGCGCATGAGCTGCTCCGTTGTTTTTCCGGCAGCCGCGGCAAGAAGTATACGGGCCTCGAGGCTAAAGGCCTCAACGCCGCTTTCTCTCAGCTTGTTTCTGACTGAGAAGTAGATATCATTATATGTTTTCGGCATTTTCCAAGATCCTTATTTACCAGGCATCGCTGCCTTTTTCTTCGGGGATAACGAGCTCAAGCGCACGGATGGCGCATTCGATCATCTCGTCGTCGGGCTCATTTGTCGTTATGCGCTGAAATTGCTTGCCCGGCCATGAGAGTATTGCAGAACAGATGTTGTCGTGTCTGCCGACCCAGCGGTTAAGTTCGTAGCTCAGTCCGACGATGAGCGGAAGCATGAGGAACTTAAGCCCCATGCGCAGCAGCGTGTCGGAAACATGGATAAACGAGCCTGCTATTATACTTATTATAATAACAACAAATATGAAGCTCGTTCCGCATCTCGGATGCAGCCTCGGCTGAGGGCGCACATTTTCAACCGTCAGCGGAAGCCCCTTTTCATAACAGAAGATCGTCTTGTGCTCGGCTCCGTGATAGGCAAAAAGGCGCTTCATATCCTTCATCTTTGAGCATAGTATCAGATATATAAAGAAAATGACAAGCTTGAGTATGCCCTCAAGCAGAGTCCGCCAATAAAAATCGGCTTTAACGGCCGGGAACAGGCCGACAATAAACGTCGGAAGGAACAAAAACAGAAACAGCGAAAGCGCAATGCCGAGAACAACGGCAACGCCTATTATAAGTTTCTGCGCGGTTTCGTTTGAAAAGTGCTTTTCTATCCAAAGGTCAATCTTATCCGGCTCCTCCTGCATATCCTCGGGAAGCTGATCGGCAGAGAACGACAGTGCCTTGACGCCGTTTACCATAGACGATATAAACGCGGCAACTCCGCGGATGAGCGGAAGCCCGAGCACCGGACTTTTTGCCTTGAGCGGCGTTACCTTTTCGACCTTCTCGACCATTTCGCCCGAGCCGCGGCACACGATCGCGCGCTTTTCCGGGCCGAGCATCATAATGCCCTCGATAAGAGCCTGACCGCCGATGGAGGTCTTGAATTTTACCGAAGACGAATCTTTTTTATCTGACATTTATATACCTCAATTTTCTGACAAGGGTAAGCTTATTTCGGCAATGCATCCGCCGCCCTCGGCATTTGCAATGTCGAGCTTTCCACCGTGACGGCTGATTATCTCGTCGCACACCGCAAGTCCTATGCCACTGCCGCGGTTTTTGCTGCTGCCTTTGTAAAATCTGTTCTTGACATACGGCAGCTCGCCGGCAGGAATTCCCCTGCCGTAGTCGCGGATACGGATGATGACGTGATCCTTTTCAAGCGTAAGCGTTATGTCAACCTTTCCACCGTCGCCGCCGTGCTTTGCGGCGTTATCCAGCAGATTGAGAAACACCTGTTTCAGGCGCTCGGGATCGCCGGATATTAGCGGGATGTCATACTCTGGCGGCTCATAATTGACCTCGATCCCGGCCTCGCTCATGAGCTTACCGTAGGTAAACAGCGAATCCTCAAGCTCGGCGGCGATATCGACAAGCTCCATGCGCAGATTAAATCTGCCGTCCTGAATGCGCGTAAACTCCAGAAGATCGGCGACCATGCCGGTCAGCCTCTCGGCCTCCTTGGAGATTATCTTCACACCGCGCAGAGATTCGTCTTTTATTGCCGGATCATACTGCAAGGTCTCGCTCCAGCCGAGTATTGCCGTCAGCGGCGTGCGCAGCTCATGCGATATCTGCGAAATGAACTCGGCCGTGGCTTTGTCCGAACGCGCAATTTTTTCGGACATGATGTTTATATCTTCCGTGAGCCTGCCGATCTCGTTATCTCCGACCGACTGGACCTGCGCGCCGTAGCTGCCGTCGGCAATGTGCCTTGCCGATTCGCTCAGATCCTCAATGGGCTTTGATATGTAGTGATCGAACCATATATTGACGAGAATAATGTAAGCCGCGATTATGATTGCGATTATGATCGCCGGAACAATAAGCTTGTTTGCGGCAAAGGCGATCAGGCATGCGATAAGAATGACCGCCGCAATGCTCGATGCAAGCAGCTGCCATTTAAGATTTTTAAAAAACATTGGACACTTCCCGGGAAATAATCTGTATCAGTAGCCCCACTTATAGCCGAAGCCCCAAACGGTCGTGAGAAATTCGGGCTCGGTGGGATCGGCCTCGATCTTCAGGCGAAGACGGCGAATATTGACGTCAACGGTCTTTAGCTCGCCGGAGAAATCGTCGCCCCAAACCGCTTTAAGTATATCCTCGCGCGACATTGCCTTGCCGGGGTTTTCCATAAACAGCTTCATCAGCAGATATTCTATCTGCGTAAGCTTCAGGCGCTTGCAGTCCTTTTCGAGGGTGCGGTTGCGCGTGTTGAGCAGGAACGGACCGCTTGATATTTCATAGCTGGGCTTATCGCCGGCATCATTGCCGAGGCGGCGCACGAGTGCGTCAACGCGCGCGGTAAGCTCAGCAGGAGAGAAGGGCTTTGTAACATAGTCGTCGGCGCCGGTCATAAGTCCTGTGACCTTGTCGATCTCCTGGCTTTTGGCGGTCAGCATGATTATGCCGATCTTCGAGCCGGATGCGCGTATGCGGCGGCAGACTTCAAAGCCGTCGATATCGGGAAGCATGACGTCCAGAAGAGCAAGGCAGACGTCAGGATTTTTCTCGAGCAGAGCCAGAGCGGTCGTGCCGTTTTCGGCTTCGAGGGGCTCATATCCGCTACGGCGGAGGTTAATGACCACAAAACTGCGGATATTCGGTTCATCCTCAAGTACGAGTATCTTTTTCATGGCTTGGCCTCTTTCTTATAATTTTACATTGAAATATTGTAACATATAATTTTCAATTATGGTAGTGGCAAAGACAAAAAAATTGTAATCCGAGAACAAAAAATTACACAGATTATCTGAATACCGCTCTTGAATAATGCGCTTTTATAGGTTATAATACTACTGTTTTTGTTCGCCGGTGTGATGGAATGGTAGACGTAGCGGATTCAAAATCCGCCGGGGGCGAC
>ERZ772860.24-NODE-24-length-138451-cov-15.088138_pt1 | contig 138451 bp, 120 predicted proteins | sample MGYA00511342_ERZ772860 | MGnify/ENA primary metagenome ERZ772860 (study PRJEB29015, sample SAMEA2737665) | human gut metagenome | biome: human gut; feature: human-associated habitat; material: faeces | place: China | collected 2012 ... | reverse complement strand
GGAGCGTTTTTTACTTACCAGGACAATTTCAACGAAATTTCCTGGTAAGTAAAAAGATGTCAACATAACATTGACATCTTTAATATGTTCTTATTAGTATTATAAATTAAATAGTATTATCTTCCACAACAGAATTTATATTTCTTTCCGCTTCCGCAAGGACAAGGATCATTTCTTCCAATTTTCTTCTCTTTAACTACTGTATGCGAAGATTTCTGCTCTTTATATAATTCTTTTCTTCTGTCTTCCGGAATAAGGTCATTCCATGCTTCAAGTGTATATAGCCACTCAGCTTTAGCTTCAACCATATTCTTATATAATAATTCTTTATCATATCCAAGATTAACAACTGTATCTTCTGTCATTGTATCAATTGGATTCTCTTCTTTCAAGCTATCATTGATTCCATCAAGGAAACCAACCATAATTAATAATTCTACATCGTATTTCTCAGCTAATTCTTTAACTGTTCCCTTTACTACCTCATCAGGATTGGCAAGAATTTTCTCATAAATTCCTTTCTCTAATACAAAGTAGTTTGCCCAGAATCTATCACTTTCCTGTTTAGTTGTCTGTGATGAATAAGCAATTCCTCTCCAAGTCTCTAATAAAGTAAGCTGTTTTTGATCTTCCATTTTAATCCTCCATATCGGAGCAGTTTTTTTCAAGAACAACTGTCATATATTCTGACAGTGATAAAAGAATCCGTGGCTCCGTCACGAATTCTTATAATGTAACATTATATCGCATATGCATATATTTTTCAAGTATAGGATAGTTTCTTCACAAAATTTTGACATAATTTCTGATATATAAATATCGGAATATTAATCAACGACATATTCTTTTTAGAATATTTTCAGAGTATCTGTTAATACTATAAATGTATTACTAAAGTATAATATAAAATACTTATCCTCCCCTTTTTTAACAGACAGTCTATACGGCTGTCTGTTTTTTATTCTATAGTAACTGTTGTGTTACATTATAATATGAAAGATGTATTTCCTATAAATTAAAAACCCTGTCAGGCAGAATACACATCTCGCTGAGATGTGTTTACAGCTTCGCTATCTGCTCACACTCAAAGCAAAATCTGTGCTATTGCCAGACGTCAAGTGCAAAGGTACGTGAAGCACACTTTCGTTATTGAAAATATAGGTGTTTTATCTTATAATACCTTATATATTTTAAATCAAGAATAGGAGATAGTGCTAAAATGTGCTGACGCACTTATTTTTCACATAGCTATTTGTTTCTGAGCGAAAGCAAATAGCTTTTATGGCAGATGAGAAATCGCCTGGGCGAATTTCTTATCGCCTCTTCTAGACAAGTTGCTCAGAAATGAGGATTAGTATGGACAAAGTTCTAAAAAAAATAAAACAAATTGCTGCAATTATTGCAATCATAATAATCTTATCGTTATATATTGCTACTCTGGTTTTAGCAATTATGAATAACTCATATACTCACAAATTCTTTTATGCATCGCTATATGCAACATTTTTTGTACCACTAATATTATATGTTTTCATATGGCTTGCAAATGTATTTAGAAGTTATAATCCAAACTTAGCCGAAAATGTTTCTGATACCAACAATCATAATAATATTGATTCTTCAAAAACATCTTCAAATAACAGTAAAAATACTACTAATAAAAATAGTAATTTTACAAACTTTGACAATTCAAAGAATTTAAAGAACATTAATTCGAAATCAGATTCAAAATCAGATAAGTAATTTGCTGGTTCCTAGTCTGTCAGCACCTGCTTCTATCATGGCCTTAGCGGTATCTATGTCACGTATGCCGCCTGAGGCCTTTACTTTTAATCTGTCTTTAACAACACCCTTCATTAATCTGATATCACTGACTGTTGCACCACCTGTACTAAACCCTGTGGAGGTCTTAACAAAATCCGCATTCGCATTTTCTGCGAGTTCACATGCCTTAACTTTCTCTTCATCGGTTAAGAGACAGGTTTCTATGATTACTTTGAGTGTTTTATCAACGCATTCATTTCTGACAGCTTTAATGTCATTAAGAACGTATTCGTAATCTTTATCCTTTAAAGCTCCCACATTTATTACCATATCGATTTCATCTGCACCATCTTCTATAGCTTTCTTAGTTTCAAATGCCTTAACCTCGCTGCTTACAGCACCAAGTGGAAATCCCACAACTGTACATACTTTTACATCTGTTCCTTTAAGTCTTTCTGCCACCATTTTAGTACGATACTGATTAACACAAACAGAGGCTAATCCTTTTTGGACCGCCTCTGTAATCACTCTGTCAACTTGTGTTATATCAGCATCGGGTTTCAATATGGTGTGGTCAAAATATTTTGCTATATTTTCCATATCTGCCTCCATGCCTAAATATTATCTGTAAATAATCTCATGTCTTCCAGGACCATTTGATACCATCTTAACAGGTACTTCAAGTTCTTTTTCGATAAATTCAACATATTTTCTACAATTTTCAGGTAAATCTTCATATTTCTTAATTCCACGAATCTCTGATTTCCAACCTGGTAATGTCTCATAGACTGGTTTTGCCTTAGCAAGTTCAACTGTTGTAGGGAAATCTTTTGTTACCTTTCCATCAATTTCATAGCCTACGCATACTTTAATCTCATCTAAGTAACCTAATACGTCAATTACTGTAAGTGCTACCTGAGTCGCACCCTGAATCTTACAACCATATCTCGAAGCAACACAATCAAACCAACCCATACGTCTAGGTCTTCCTGTTGTAGCACCGAACTCGCCGCCATCTCCACCACGACGTCTTAATTCATCTGCTTCATCACCAAATATTTCACTGACAAATTCACCTGCTCCAACGGCACTTGAATATGCTTTAACTACTGTTACAATATCTTTAATCTCATATGGTGGTATACCTGCTCCAATTGCACCATATGCTGCTAATGTAGATGATGATGTAACCATTGGGTAAATACCGAAATCAGGATCTTTTAATGAACCTAACTGTCCTTCTAATAAGATATTCTTGCCCTCTTTAATTGCATTATGAAGAAATGTTACTGTATCACATACAAATGGTTCAACCATATCTCTGTATTCTCTTAATGTAGCAAGTAATTCCTTTGGATCAATTGTTGGTTTGTGATACATATGCTCTAAAATAACATTTTTCTGTTCACATACTCTATTTACTTTTTCCTCAAGAACTTCATCATCAAATAATTCTGATACCTGAAAACCAATTTTGGCATATTTATCTGAATAAAATGGTGCAATACCTGATTTTGTTGAACCAAAGGATTTCTTTCCTAATCTTTCTTCTTCATATTCATCAAATAAAATATGATAAGGCATAAGTATCTGTGCTCTATTTGAAACTAAAATCTTAGGTCTTGGCACCCCTTTACTTACAAGTTCATTCACTTCTTTTACAAGATAAGGAATATTAAGTGCTACTCCGTTACCGATAATAGATGTTGTATGATTATAAAAAACACCTGATGGTAAAAGATGTAATGCAAATTTACCATAATCATTTATTATTGTATGGCCTGCGTTGCTTCCACCCTGAAATCTAACAATGATGTCGGAATTCTCAGCAAGCATATCTGTAATCTTACCTTTTCCTTCATCGCCCCAACAAGCTCCAACTATTGCTCTTACCATAGTTTCGTCCTCCTTGATATACGCACATGTTTTTAGTCAATTCAAATGTCTTGAATTATAAAAGTGCTATATTAACATTTTTCGTATATGTTTTGACACATATAACGCATACTATGTTAATATAGCACATTTTTTGTCATAAGTAAATTCAATATTATCTATAAGTTTGTTTTATGCCTGTATATATTTATCACTAAATTCTTTAGGTGTCATAATTAATGGTTTGTCAATAATAATATCTTCAAAATCTCTATCTCCTGTAATTAAAATATCAATATCTTCTATTATAGCTGTATATAGTACGGGATAATCCTTTACATCACGAATAGAAAATAAATTTTCTTTCATATCATCTGGTGTATATACATATTCATAACTCATCATTAGTAATAATTTTTCTATAACCGGCTCTTTTTTAGGAAACTTTCTTCTTACTACGCTCTTTAATTCTTCCACAACATATGAAGAAAGCACTAATTGATGTCTCAAAAAAATATAATTCATCATATTGTTTATTTTATCTCCCGGAAATAAAATTGCCGATATTAATACATTTGTATCCAACATAATCCTCATTTATCTTATCCCTCTTCTCTTAATTCCTTTATCATTCTCACTACATCATCATCATTCTTTAGTCCTAGTCGCTCTGCTTCTCCTTTAAATGCACTTTGTGCCTCATTTAATGCATCCATTGAAGAATTAAGAATATAAATTTTTCCCGCTTCTTCTACAAAAAGTACTTTATCTCCATTTTTTATTCCCAGTTTCTTCCTTATCTCTATTGGTATTGTTATCTGACCTTTTGATGTTACTTTTGCTAATTCCATATATACACCTCCTTTCACTTTGCGGTATATTCCTTACTTTCCTTACATTTATATTATATAATACTTTCACTTTGCTATCAATAACTTTATTATATTATGCCTGATTCGAATTACTATTAGTTACTTTGTTATTACTATTATTCTGTGTATTTCCCGTATTTCCCACATTTCCTGTATTGTTGTTATTGTCATTAGTTTCTGAATTCTTTCCCGGTCTGCCACCCTGCATACCACCTGGTTTTACACCACCCATTCCTGATGATACATTTCCAACAGTTGTTGTTATATCAGAAACAGTGAATGTTCCCTCCTGTGTATCTCCTGCATATATGGTGTATGTTTCGCCCGATTTAAGTTTGTCTGTTGAAAATACAAATGATTGGAAATTCTTAGCAGGTGTGTAAGTAAGCACTTCATTACCTGATGAATCCTTCACCGTAACTTTTGTTTCTCCATTATATGTCTTAGAAAATGCTGCATTTACAGAATACTGTGTTGAACCTGACGTTGGTGCTATAGCCATTCCGATACTTCCTGCTGCAACTAATATACCTCCATTAATCTCACAGGTATCAGCATAATCTAAAGCTCCATCTCCGCCTGAAGTAGGACCGTCTACATAGATTTCGCCTCCATTTATAGTAATTATACCATTAGAATCTATACCATCACCGCCTGCATTTACATGAACTATTCCACCATTTATAACAAGTTCACTTCCATCACTTTCATCAAAGCCTCCCCGACCGCCACCCGGCATCATTCGACCATTGTTACCTAAGGTATTTTCACTGTTCTCATTTGCTGGCATTTTCGGTCTGTTTCCTGCATTGGTATCCACTTCACCATTCTCATTCGCTGGCATTTCCGCTCTGTTTCCTGCTCCCGGTGCATTTCCACTATCTAATGTAGTACTTGAACCACTTGATGCATTAATTCCGTCATCACTAGTTGTTATGTCAATATTTCCGTCATTTATGGTAATATATTTTGCTTCTAATCCCTCATCTGACTCACTTACCTTAATATCTCCATTATTAATAGTAAGTTCCGTATCTGCATGTACTCCGTCATCTTTGGAAGCTATATTCACTGTACCTGCATTTACTGTTATGCTATTATTTGAATGTATACCATCATCTTCACTGTCTATGGTATATTCGCCATTTTCTATAGTAATATTTACGCCCGCTTTCATACCTTTTCTGCTATAGTCAGTAGAAGTGTCCGAATTACTTTGGCTATTCTCATTAGTTTCACCTGTTTCAATATTATACTTACCATCTTTTACATACAGACGGGTAACTGCCTGAATGCCATCCTTCTTAGCTTTTATAGTTATTTCGGGATTATCAAGATAAATATACCCTTTATTTTCTTCAACTTTAGTGGCTTTTATTCCATCTTCCTGCGATTCAATATTTATAACAGCTTCTTTCACAATAACTCCGTCTTTACCAATTATTGAATCACCGTTGGAAATGATATCAATATTTCCACTTATAATTTTAAGTAAATTTTTACTCTGTATTCCATGGTTATAATTAGCATTTATTGTAAGGCTTCCCAAGCCATTTATAACCAAATCATCTTTACTGAATATTGTTCCGTTTGGCTCATTATTGCTCTCATCATCTAATATGTAATTTTCACCATCAGATACAGTATTTTCTGTTCCATCTACAAGAGTAATAATCATTTTTTCAGCATTTTTAATATACAATGGTGTTGTAGTGCTATTGCTTATTTCCACACCATTAAATATAAGTCTTACATTTTCTTTATCATCACTATCAACAATGATGTTTCCATCTGTTAATGTTCCGGATAATAAATATGTACCAGCTTTCTGAATTGTAATCGTACTCCCATCAATATTAACATCCAATGATTTACAACTTATATTATCTCCATTAAGAGTAATTGCAACCACTTCTGCCTCGTCATAATCATAGTCTAATTCATCAGCTGTGTAATTAGGGTCTATCTCAAATTTCGCAATATTACTTGTGTCTGTCTCATCTTCATCTAATGTTGATGTCTGGTTTGATACCTCCGAATTATTCTTTGATGAACTTTTGCTCTGACAACCACTTAATACAACGCTCAAGCTTAAAACACTTATACATATTATAGAAATTAATTTTTTTCTCATAACTATCTTCCTTTCATTTTGATTATGGATTAATAATAATCAATCCGTCTAATGAAATTTTGACAGTAATGTTAAAAGTATGTGAAAATTCTTAATATGTACAATCCAAATATATTATTTATTTTGCTCTTTTTTAGTCTTCAGGATTACCTCATCTGTTATTTTCATAATTGCATAAATAATTTCTACTGAAAAATATATTACCAGAACTGGCTTGTATGTCTTTCCATAATCTGATTTCAGGAAATATTCATCCTCATCTTTAACAGAAACATATATTTCTCTATTCTTATCATCTACACTTTCAGCATACTCTCCTGCATTTATCCTGCTTAATCTGCTAAGGTCACCGCTTACCGTAAATACTGCAATCCAAGCCATAACACAAGTCCATTTTATAGTAAATCTGATAAATCTCTTTAAGTTTGAAACATTATTTTTAATATTATTTTTTAAAAATTCATTTTCTTTATTATTCTTTACATTAAAACATTCTTTTGCTTCTCTATATGAACCTTTATCTCCTAATATTTTCAAATATTGACAAAACTTTTCATCATTCTCAAATACTCGTTTTATATAAATATTTTTACGCTCTGTGCCTTTCTTGCTTTCCACTTTCGCTGTTAATCTTACAGATTTCTTATTAATGACAACGTTGCTTATCTCTGAAAGTTTCTCCATTTTACCCATCGCAATGAAATCTTCGTATGTGACATCTTCAGCAACAGCCATTAAAACCACCTTAATGTTATTTACAATATAGAATAATCTCATTAATCTTCCACCTGTACTTCCTGTCGGATTAATAAGATACATTTTATCTTTTATCTTATACCAGAAGATTGAGGCCCTTAGTCTGTATAATTCGCCCTTTTCGTCAATTATATATACCCGCATCATATTAAATATCCATAGCATCATGCTCATAGCCATAATGATTATTGACACGATTGTTGCCGAAAGCAGAAGAATTCTATATAAATCATGTGAAATCTTTTGTATAAAACACGAAAAAAGAGACAAAAACAATGGTATAAACGGAAAAACACCTAAAAAAGTTATAAGGTATCTTCCCACTCCCATAATGTTGTTTTTGCTCTGCTCAATAGCTGAATAAGTTAAAATTGTACTTGTTTCTTTTTTATTTTCCATTAATTAATTCTAACTAAACCTTTCGTTTTAATCTCCATTACACAGTTATTTTTAGAAAAATAATATTTTCTTATACTATATTTTCTTGTGCTATTTTTACTCTATTTCTTCAAAAGTGATTTTATTGATGGATAATATCTGAATATTGCTTTTGCAATAATTTCTTTCTTCTTAACTGTTCCCCAGACTCTTGAATCGCTTGATTCATCTCTGTTATCTCCCATCATAAAATATTCACCCTTTGGCACTTCGTATTCGGTTCTGCCTTCACTCTTCTCCCAACCATTTCTTACATAATCTTCTTCAAGTTTCTCACCATTTATGTAAACTGTATTATCTTCGATAACTATTTTATCACCTGGTAAACCGATAATTCTCTTGATATAAATAGTATTTTCCTTATCAGGTGCATTAAACATTACGATATCTCCACGTTTAGGATCACTAAACATATATGATAATCTGAAGCCAAGAACTTTATCATTAATATTTATCGTACTAATCATTGAACCTGATGGCACTTTTGCATTTACTATAACAAAATTACTTAAAATGTATGCTACAATAAATGCACCTGCAAAAATCATTATCCAACTGCAAAGTTCTCTAAACCATGATGTTTCTTCTTCATCATCTTTATTCTTTTTCTTAGATTTCTTCTGTTTATCATCAATTTCTCTGGATTTTACGACTGTTTTAGTATTCTCTGCTGCTTCATTATTAATATTTTTTTCTGTAGTTTCACTATCCGATACGTTATCCCTATTAGTTTTCATTTCATCTAATATCTCATCATGATTATAATTCATTCTGCTACCCGCGTATTCTACGCTTACCCTTTCCTTGTATTAAGTAAATACTTGTCTGTTACCTTTCTACTTGCTTGCATTTATAATTTTATCAACTGCCATATCTACAAATGTATTGTCAGCCTCATCAAATCTGCCCTCGTCTGCCAATTTAGCAATTGCCGGAACAATTGGAAGCTTTCCTAATAATTCAACACCTATCTCTGATGCTATCTCATCTATTTTACTTTCTCCGAATACTGCTATCTTCTTACCACAATCAGGACATTCTATATAACTATAATTCTCTACTATTCCCATAACCGGAATATCCATTTTCACAACCATATTATAAGCTTTCTTAACAATAAGTCTTACAAGGTCTTGTGGAGAAGTTACTATAATTGCACCATCTACCGGAATTGACTGAAATACTGTCAATGGTACATCTCCTGTTCCCGGTGGCATATCTATTAACAAATAGTCTAATTCTCCCCAGTACACGTCACTCCAGAATTGTTTTACAACACTTGATATGACAGGTCCTCTCCAGATAACTGGCTCTTCCTTATCCTCTAATAGAAGATTAACGGACATCACCTTAATTCCAGAGCTTGTCTCTACAGGATATAAACCATTTCCATCTCCATTAGCTGTTTCATTTAACCCAAACATTTTAGGAATAGATGGTCCCGTAATATCTGCATCAAGAATTCCAACTTTATAGCCTTTCTTCTTAAGTTTAGCAGCTAATGAAGAAGTTACTAATGACTTACCTACGCCACCCTTTCCACTCATAACTGCTATAACTTTATTAATCTGGCTTCTACTGTTCATTGGTTCGTATTTCATTCTATTATTTGATGAACAGCCTGCACAACTTTCACTTGTACATTCTGAATTATTACATTGTCTGTCTGACATAGCTTACTTCCTCACTTTATAAACAAATCTTTCTACATAATACCATATTTTAATACAAATCACAATCTTCTTCAATAATATGAATCTCCAGAAAATCAAAATCTATGCTTTCAACAAAATTATCTGAATTAAATCTTGTCTTTGCTACTTTTTTAAATTCTGAAATATTCGACTCTAACCAGATTGGTTTACTCAAATCAAATTCCAAGCAAACTTCATCTAGTGCTGCAAATATCTTCTTTGTCCTTGTCATATTTATATCAGGATTTTCAACTACCATATCCTTAAGCATACGATTATCTTTATATATTTTAGCCCATAATCTAAACATTGTAATCCTCATTTCTAATCAGTTCTTTTGCGTCATTATAACATAAAACAATATTTATATACAAATTATTTAATTTTTATATTATTTCATCTTGTAGTTTCAAAAACCACATGATATAATATCCACATCTGTTAGGGTTAGTTGATAATCTTTCAGCCATACTTAATTTACATATGAGATTTGTGTCTGTGCGCACTCGACACATTTCATTATAATATACAGAAGTGTGCGCGGAAATGAGGAATATAATGAATTTTCAGATAATCAGCGACGGAGCATGTGATTTACTCCCTGAATATACAACAGAACACAATATAACAATCGTTCCATTCTATGTAACCTTTGATGGCGAACATTATACCAAAGAAGGTGAAGGAATTGACCACGATGCTTTCTATCTCAAGATGATTAATGAACATGCCGTCCCTAAGTCATCTCTTCCTTCAGTACAGGATTATTTAGATAAATTCCAGCCATTTGTTGATGAAGGTATGCCAATAATCTGTATAACCATCACAACTAAATTCAGTGGTTCATATAACAGTGCGTGTACAGCTAAAAATTTAATTCTTGAATCTAATCCCGATGCTAAAATTGCAGTTATCGATTCGACACTCAATACAGCAAGTGAAGGGTTGTTCGTAAATGAAGCCGTAAAATTAAGAGATAAAGGCATTTCTTTTGAGGATGCAGTTAACGAATTAGAAAATATAAAATCAACAGGAAGAATCTATTTTACGGTCGGTTCTTTAGAATATTTAGTCAAAAACGGACGTATCGGTAAACTTGCAGTTTTAGCCGGAGATAAACTCGGCATACGCCCTATAATTATTATGAAAGATGGCGATATCTCTCTTGGAGGAATATCCAGAAGCCGCAAGAAATCACTTCAAAGTGTATTAAATTCGATTTCATCATATTTCAAAAATCCTGCAATCAATATAGCAGATTATAACTTCTCCGTTGCATGTGGTTATGGAATTGAGGAAGCTAAAGAGTTTCAGGCTGAATTCGAAGAATTATTAGGTGTAAAATGTGACCCTGCAGTCAAGATACGAATTGGTACTACTATTGGTTGTCATACTGGCCCATATGCTCTTGGTGTTGGTCTTATTAAAAAATCATCTTTATAAATAATTCCTCTATAAAAATAGTTACCTTCTAAATAAAATATTTAACTTCCAATAAAATATTTAACTTCCAATAAATAAAATAATTAAAGCTGATGTATTACAATTCATAAAATTGTTATGCATCAGCTCTTTATTTTATATATTTTTATATATCAGATATTTTCGCATATTCTACTGCTTATATACCTGTTTGATTATAAATTACTTTTACATATATGCTGTAAGAAATCTATATGCACTCATATCAAATATCACTTCGCCCTGTTCTCTGACATAAGCTATTATCTTCTTGTTGTTGGTTAAATTTGATGAATACTCGATTGCAAGTCTGGTTATCGTCTTAAAATCATTAACGGATAATCTATACTTATCAATTACTAAGCAATACAAATCTTTATTCTTAAGATAATACAACTCGCTTCTGATGGATTTATTAATATTTACTGCTTTACAATAATCTACCAATCCCTGAATCGTTGGCATCGCAACCATAAGCTTAGGATAATCCAGCATATTTTGGTAGTCTCTTCCTACAGTAAAATTCTCTTCAACTAAGTCCTCTTTCTCATCATTAGCTTCTATCTCATCTTCAAAATCTTCTATCATATCATCACCTTGCAGTTCACTATCTACCTCATTCTCGCTGATTATGTCTGCAACTGTTTCCTTGATGTTATTAATCATATCATCGTATCCACCATCTTCTTTCTCCGTGAAAGTAATGGCTATTGAGTTCTGGCTTATCGGCATTATCTGCATTGAAAGAAGTCCCTCTTTAGGTTCATATCCTACTTCCTGCTCTGCCCTTTCCACAACTTCATGTAAAAAATCATGTATTTTACTTTTATTCTTAAAGAAATCTTCTAAAACAATTCCAAATTCCTGCATATCTTCCTTAGATACTATGCATCTTACCGTATCTTCATCAATTCTTCGAAATTTCATAATACCACCTACTTTCTGTGAAATTTCTGATTCATACTCGTCTTTCCTCAATTTTCTACCTTTTGTTTAGAATATAATATCATATATTACTCAATTATGACAGATATTTTTTATCAAAAAAATATAAAATTTTTATTTCATTTTTCGACATAATTATTTCAAAAAGCCATTTACAATTTCTGCTTCTGCCTCTTCTTCAGTAAGACCAAGTGTCATAAGTTTTATAATCTGCTCGCCTGCAATCTTACCAATGGCAGCTTCATGAATCAGTTGTGCCTCTAAATTATTTGCAGTAATTTCAGGTATAGCACTTATCTTAGCATTATCCATTATTATCGCATCACACTCTGAATGTCCGGCACACATATTATTTCCATTAATTTTAGAAACAAATAACTGTTTTGAATCTTCTTTTGCAACAGCTCTTGAGATTACATTTGTACTTGAATTCTTACCATTAAGATTTACTTCAAACTCTGATTTCGCATACTGTTTACCATGAGTCATAAGTTTCTCTTTAATGATAAGTGTTGCATTGTCACCTAATTCAGCTTTAGTTATTCTGTCTGTAGAATCAATTCCCTTTATCTGGACAGTTTCCATCTCCATATATCCACCATTAGCTATATGAACTATAGTTGTTGGATTCATTACATTTTCACCTGAACCGTCACCTTCTCCATAATGTTTCTCAACATATTTAAGTTTAGAATTCTCACCAACATAGAATGTATGAATTCCATCATGCTGTGACTTTTTCTCTCCACCATTATGTATTCCACAACCTGCAATTATCGTTACGTCGCAATTTTCTCCGATATAGAAATCATTGTATACTAAATCAGTAAGTCCTGTCTGGCTTAAAACAACCGGAATATGCACACTTTCATTCTTCGTATTAGGTTTAATTATAATGTCTATTCCTGGTTTATCTGTTTTAGTAACTATATCAATGTTAGCTGTTGTATTCCTTCCTGCAAGCTGTCCGTTTGCTCTTATATTATATGCTCCCTCCGGTACTCCATGAAGATCAGCAATTTCTTCAAGTAATCCCATTTGTATTCTATCTATTTTATTCTTGTTATCCACAATATTCTCCATTTCTGAGCGTCTTATCGCGAAGAAGCGATGAGAAATTCGCGCAGGCGATTTCTCATCTGCCATAAATGCTATTTGTTTTCGCTCTTAAACAAATAGCTATGTAAAAAATAAGTGTATCAGCATTATTTTTTACACTATTCTCCATTTCTGATTGATATATATTTTATTTATAAAATTTACAACTGCCTGTTCCGTCTAATAATTCAGGTAAAATATCTTCTTTCTTACCCTGTGCCTGTATCTCACCATTTGCAAGGACTAATATCTCATCAGCAATATTAAGTATTCTTTCCTGATGTGAAATAATTATTATGGAAGTATCTTTCTCGTTGTGCATTTTCTCAAATACATCTATCAGATTTTTAAAACTCCATAAGTCAATTCCTGCTTCCGGCTCATCAAACACACTTAATTTAGTACCTCTGGCAATAATTGTAGCTATCTCAATTCTCTTTAACTCTCCACCAGATAGACTTCCATCAACATCTCTGTTAATATAATCTCTGGCACACAGTCCGACTTCTGACAAATAATCACATGCGCTTGACACTGATAATGTATTACCTGATGCTAATTTAATCAAATCCTTAACTTTAATTCCTTTGAATTTAACAGGCTGCTGAAATGCAAAACTTATTCCTGCTTTTGCTCTGTCAGTAATACTCATATCTGTTATATCCTGACCATCGAAAATTATCTGTCCTTCTGTTGGCCTATAAATGCCTGCAATTATTTTCGCCAATGTAGATTTACCACCGCCATTAGGTCCTGTAATTGCAACAAATTTCTTATCATCTATCTTAACACTAACATTTTTAAGTATACCTTTTTCTCCATCTCCCTGTGGCACGTCAAATGATATATTCTTTAGTTCTAACATATATAAATTCCTTTCCTGATTATACACTTAACAATTACATGCCATATTGTAACACAATTTAATCAAATTGCACAGTATACACATCATATGATTTTAGTTATATTTTCTCATATTCTTCTCAGACTTTTTCTTTCTTGCCACTATCATTCCACCAATTTTACCTGATTCCTTAGCAGACAATCCTTTCCAGCCCAGTTCTTTAACCTTGTCTAATAATCCTAACTCCTCAGCTATCTCATATTTTAATTTATCATTTTCAGACAGATTATCATAATTACCCATACTATACCTCATTTCTGCAACATTTTATTCTAATTATATTATGTTTAATTACAATACACTTATTCATTAAATCAAAAAACGTAATCTAAATAATTTACACATATTATAATGCAAAATCAATTAGATTACGTTTTATGTTAGAACACGCTATTCTTTAAAATATTATGTTCTTATTATCAGCTGCATCATCATTGCTAACTACATTTGTTTCATCTGTAACTTTAACTTCTTTTTTTACATTTGCATCTGTATTAGCAGAGTTCTTCTCTGATGAATTAATATCTTTACCCATAAATGTCGGTAATTCCATCCCTGCCTGTTTAAATAATTCATTCATTGGTGGAATTGATTTCATCATTCCTGAAAGAAAATTGGCAGTTGTTGGTGTTCCATCACCATTGCCATTCATAGAATCCCATACTGTAACCTTATCAATTTTAATATTCTTAATAGCATCAACCTGTATCTGCATAAGTTCCTGAAGTTTGTCTGCAACAATAAACTTAACTGCTGCATCTGCATCTCCACCTGCCGCATCAACTAACTGCTTCATACCTGCTGCCTGCTTAGATAACATTTCCTGAACACCTTTTGCCTGTGCTTCCATCTTAGCATAGATGGCATCAGCTTCACCTCGAGCCTTTCTTCTTGCAACTTCTGCTTCAGCTTCTGCTGCAATCTCTGCCTGCTCTTTGGCAATCTGTGCTTTAATAATGATATCTGCCTGCTGTGTTGCTCTCTCAAGTTCTGCACGAGTCTGCTCTGCTTCTTTCTGAGCTACATATGCCTCTTCTTTAGCCTTTGCTGCCTGAACCTGTTCTGCTGCTGTTGCTATCTTTAATGCTTCAGCTTCCTTTTCTCTTCTTGCTGCCTCTGATAAAGCTACCTCTATCTTAGCTTCGTTTTCACCCTTAATAGCTGCTGCATCTGCCGCTGCTACCTGAATACGCTGTTCTCTTCTTGCATTAGCCTGACCGATTTCACCATCTTTATCCTTTTCAGCAACGCTCTTCTTAGCATCATTTATAGCCTTAGCTGCTGCTTCCTTACCTAATGCCTCTATGTAACCTGATTCATCATTAATATCTGTTACGTTAACGTTTATAAGTCTTAAACCTATTTTCTTTAATTCAATTTCTACATTGTTTGAAACTGATATTAAGAATTTATCTCTGTCAGAGTTAATCTCCTCTATCTCCATTGTAGCAATAACTAAACGTAACTGACCAAGAATTATATCCTTAGCTAATTCCTGTATCTCGTTCATCTTAAGGCCTAAAAGTCTCTCTGCTGCATTCTGCATAATTCCCGGTTCAGTTGAAATTCCAACTGTAAATCTTGATGGAACATCTACTCTGATGTTCTGTTTAGATAATGCATTTCTCAAATCAACATTAATGGAAATTGGTGTTAAATCCATATACTGATATGATTGGATAATTGGTACTATAAATGCAGCACCACCATGAATACATTTTGCTGATCTGGCCTGACCATTCTTGTCTGCACCTACTTTACCATAGATAACTAATACCTTATCTGATGGACACTTACGATACCTTGAAAGAATTGCCACTATTAACATAATAATAACAACTGTTGCAACTCCTACGGCAATAATAAATTCGTAACCCATACTTTTTCCTCCTGAAATCTGTATTTGTCTGCACATAACTTTCTTGATTTTTATTTTCAGATTATTAATAATTTCATTAAATGATGCCGTTGACAAAAGCCACCGAATTACATTCATTTACTAAACAATCCTTTATCGTATGTGCTGTTTAAAATATATGTAAAAAGTTAAGTAGACATTTTATAATAGATGTCAGACTTCCTTTTCTACCAGAACCACATCATTAATTATATCAATGATTCTAACTGTCTCGCCTGTTGATATAATGGTATCACACTCTGTTATGGCATTAAGTTCTACCATTCGCTCTGATACCATAACATTTACTTTGCCCTGACCGCTCTTAGCTGGTGGTATAGGAAGATAAACCGTTGCATTAACTCCTAAGGTGTCTCTTATATCAAAAGTACCATCCTGCGCTAATCTATATGAATATTTTATAATTACTGCCACAACAAACATTAAGATAAAACCAAGTACAAAACCTATCAGAATCGCAGGTCCCGGTTGCATATCGTTCGCTATCCCTGCTATCGATGCCCAGGAAAACATACAGAAGAAGCCAATAATTCCCTGCATGGTAAATAATCTGAATGATTCAAGATTATCGCCTGCATCATGATGTGTACTTGCATCATCTGCTGAGATATGACTATAATCAAGTTCTCCATGATTCAAATCAGTTCCATGAACTCCTGATATGTCATGTCCACAACCTGCTCCATGTATTCCCGATATGTCATGGTCTAATCCGATTCCATGCATTCCTGATATATCGTGGTCCAATCCTATTCCATGCATTCCTGACACATCATGGTCTAATCCAATTCCATGCATTCCTGATATATCGTGGTCCAATCCTATTCCATGCATTCCTGATACATCGTGGTCTAATCCTATTCCATGCATTCCCGATACGTCATGGTCAAAATCAATTCCCGAAGTATCACTCGTATCCATTCCATGTCCATGACTTCCGAATATGATAAATAACGCCTGCATTACAAATATAATCGTAGATGGAACTGCAATACAATATAAAACTTTTTCAATTGTCATAAGTGATTCCCACCAAACTGCCATAACATTTCCTCCTGATCCATATATTGCTTAATAGGTGTTCACAAAACTGAATTAATATATCATAAATAAATATATATTTAATTTATATGCACAATTATGTCACGTAAATAAGATTTACATTGATTATAACATAGCAACTAAATTTGTCAATTATTTTTACTCAAAATGTGTTGAAAAATATCTAAATATCTGTTATTATCTGATTATGTAAATATTATTTACCTTTATCGTGTAGAAGGAGATATATATATGGATTCTATTGAACTTGGTAAACGTATTCGTGAAGCAAGGCTCTCTAAAAAAATGACTCAGAGCGAGGTTGTCGGTACATTTATTACAAGAAATATGTTAAGCCAGATTGAAAGCGGAACTGCCACGCCATCATTTAAAACGCTTGAATATCTGTCGAGTGTTCTAGACATACCGGTTAACCAGCTTATACCCGAACCTGAACAGAATACAGTTACACACTTAACCGATGATGAACAATATTTAAACGGAAAGCAATATTTACTTAAACATAATTATTCTCTTGCAATAACTACATTTGAAAATCTTCTAATAGAGGATAATCCTTTATATGATGAGATATCTGCCCTGCTTGCCAAGGCGTATTACGAAGAAGCTAAGGCATTATCAGGCTCTAAGGGTAGTAATCCACAGGTACTCATCTCTTATTTGAAGAAAGCGGTACAACTTTCATCAAAAGGACTATTTTCCAACCGCGAGCTTAAGACTTCTTCTCTTATCCTCCTTGACAGTCTGTTAGAAGAACAATATAATGAAAAATTATAAGAATTTATTTTATATAAGGAATGGAGATTATTATGGCTAGTGGAATTTCAACAGATACTAATTTTGATGTAACTAATATAATAGAAGATACTAAAAAGGTCGTTTTAGAATTATTAGAAGTGGCTAACTTAGAAGAGGGTGATATCCTTGTAGTCGGCTGTTCTTCAAGCGAGGTGGCAAGTCACCAGATAGGTTCATTTTCAAGTAAAGATATCGGTGCTGCTATATTTAATACTATATATGAGATAACGAATGAAAAGGGATTATATCTTGCAACCCAATGTTGCGAGCATCTTAACAGAGCACTTATTGTAGAAAAAGAATGTGCAAAAGCATATAATCTTCCTATAGTAAATGTAGTACCTCAATTAAAAGCAGGCGGTTCATTTTCCACTGCTGCATATGCCGGTTTCAAAAATGCAGTTGCAGTAGAAAATATCCAGGCTCATGCCGGAATTGATATCGGTGATACATTAATAGGTATGCATCTTAGACCTGTCGCAGTTCCCGTAAGAACTGAACAAAAGGCAATCGGTAATGCTCATATTGTATGTGCAAGAACAAGATATAAATATATTGGCGGTGAACGCGCTGCTTACAATAAACAATAATTAAGCTATCTAAATAACGTGTTGATAACAGGAATTAGTTATCAACACGTTTTGTTCTATAAATCAGTATTATATTTAAGTTATTTTTTTAATCTATACTCAATTATTCCAATATATTTTATTTCTATAACCTATACTCAATTGTTCCAACATTTCCTTTATCACACTTTACATTGGCAATCGCCCCATTTATCATTGTCATTCTCGGTCCACGATGTCCGAAATCACAGTCAAATATCACAGGAACATCAAGCTTTCCAAGTGCATACATAACAGCCTCTTCATAATCCGTTCCCGTAAAATCTTTATAAAATAATGGTCGTCCAAACATAAAGCCTTTTGTATATTTAAACCAGCCTATTTCCCTTAATTTCCATAAGAACATCATAATATTTTCACCACTTATGTCAAACGACTCTAGATACCATATTATTCCATCTTCTTTGTATTTCTCTATAAATTCCTGTGTTCCATCATACTGTGTTCCCTGAAGAAATAATAATACATCAAGACAACCTCCAATAAGCCTTCCACTCATTTCTATGCTGTCACTCTTCTTTGCAGTCCTCTTATCTATCTTCCATTCTACTTTCGTATCACATTCATATCCCTCTAAACCTGTTATTCTGTCCGTCAGTTCGTGCTGATATTTATCATAAGAAGTCTGGATAATATTTTTGCCCTCCAGAATAGCCAAATTATCATTAACACTTTTATGCCAGTCATTCATTCCAAATTCACCAAAATTACTGCCATAAATCGTTGCAACATCATATTTCGTTGTCAATGTATAGACAAGTCCCGTATTATCTGAATATCCCTGAAACCACTTTGGATTACTTACAAATCTTTCGTAATCCACATATTCAAGCATTTCATTTAAGAAATTTCCACCCTTTGCAGCAATTATTCCACTTACTCTGTCATTAGATAAAAGCTCGTTAAATTCTTTACCTCTTACACTGCCTAAACTGCTTCTTCCCTGCGAATCAGCCCTAAATACATTATCTGTAAATATAACGTCATAGCCCTTTTCCTGCAATTTCATCTTAGCATTTTCAAATCTCTTTATATCAAGTTCATCATTAACTCCATCTGAAGTCGCTGTTACACCTATAATGTCACCTTTTTTTATAAATTTTGGATAAATCATATCTTTGTTCCTTTCTCACGTCTCAATTTCACCCGACAATTCAACCGAGTACAATATCTTCTCTTTCACTTTCATTCCTGTTATCTGTTCCACCGCCTGTTTATATAACTCAAGCTGCACATAATAATGTTCTTTTAATTCCTGCAGTTTCTTTACCCTGTCGGTTTTATAATCAGCAATTACGACATTTCCATCTTCTATAAAGTAAACGTCAATAATACCCTGAATTAAAATAGTATCGCCATCTCCAGCTTTACTAATATCTTCCGGTTTTAGAAATACCTTTTCTTCTCTGACTTTTCTGGCAATTTCCTTGAATTCTTCGACTTTCGCCTCTGAGATTCCCATAACAAACTGTGCTTCTCTATATAGTTCACCTCGCAGATATGCTGCTTTCATACGTCTGCCAAGTGAAGAACCTGCGAATTTAATTATATCATCAACGTTTATGGCATTTTTCTCTTCTTCTGATAACCTGCCTGATTTTCTGATATTTTCAAGCATTTTCTCAATATTTTCCCTTGTAGGCTCTATATTAAAATCAAAAAGTTCAAATACAGTATGGTATGCCGTACCTCTTGCTGCACCTGTAAGTTTACTGCCTTTATCTATGAATTCAGGTACAACTGCACTTCTATTCTCACTTATTTCATCAAGTGATTTAAAGAGATTTTCTGCGCTTAAGCTTTCCTCTGTATCGTCTGCTTCTGCCTCGTAGCTTATTTTCTTAATCTCAGAAACGCTCATCTTCGCATTACTTTTAACTTCTTTCTCATATAAATATCTATAATTAATCTTCTTTTCTAATTCATCTCTTATGGTTTCTGAAAATACCTGCTCGGTAGGAAGATTCATCAAAGCCTCTGCGTTAACTTTTTCGTTGGCTTTATCTTTAATAATATTTTCAAAGATATTTCTGACTTCGACATATCTTACACTCACATTACTCTTTATGTTGAATTGTGGATTATTCATTGGAAGAGAATATTGCAGGTAATTTTTATAAATATCCGCAAATGCAATATTTCTCCCAAGTCCATATGATATCATATCCAAAAAGCTATTGAACTTAGCCACTACTCCATATCCCAGATACTCTTCTTTTTTCATCTTCTTAGCTGTCATCTTCTTAAGTTTGCTGTCATCAATCTTGCCGGCAGTAAATATTAATTTTTCTTTTGCTCTTGTACACGCAACATAGAAAAGACGAATTTCTTCTTCTATACAATCCAGCTGTATTCTTGTATTTATAGCTGTACGCATAATATTTTTTGTTTTAATTCGTGTATCTTCATCAATATATTCCATTCCTATTCCCATATCTGAATGTATTACCGATTTCATTCTGCTATCCATTAAATTGAACTTCTTTTGCATATTTGCAATGAATACAATTGGAAATTCCAGACCTTTACTCTTATGAATTGTCATAATTCGAACTGCATTATCGTTCTCTGAAATTATCGATGCTTCACCCATATCTATTTCATACTTATTCATTTTTTCAATGTATCTGATAAAATTAAACAATCCTTTATAACTTCCACTTTCATATGTTGCCGCTTTCTCTTTTAACATATCTACATTAGCTTTTCTTCTTTCACCGGCAGGCATTGCCTTTACAAAATTATAATATCCGGTTCTTTCTAGCATTTCACATAATAAATCGTATATAGACATATAAGTGATTTTCACTCGGAAATCATTAAGCATATCATTGAAATATTTTAATTTATCATACAATTTCACCTTATACCATTCAGATTTTTCTAAAATTTCTTCATCTAAATAATTACATATATTTTCATAAAGATGCTTACCATTACCTCCACTAAGTCTTATAATAGCAAGCTCTTCATCATTTATACCTACAATTGGTGACTTTAATATTGCCGCTAACGGAATATCCTGTAATGGATTATCAATTATTTTAAGGTAATTTAATATCGTTTTTATCTCAGTTGTTTTAAAATATCCTGACTTAGATTCTAAATAACATGGAATTCCTGAACTCATAAGTTCATTATTGATAACTTCAGCAATTCCTGATGTACTTCTAAGTAAGATTACTATGTCAGAATATCTCGCAGGTCGGTATTGGGAGGTAACTTTATCGAAAACTATCATTCCTGTATCAGGATTAACAAGTTCTTCTATTCTTGCCGCTATTACTTTAGCTTCTAATTCATTGGCCGTAGTAGGTATATCATCATCAGTCATACTTTCGCTATCAGTATCACTATTATATGATGACATATTTTCATACATTTCATCAACATCATCACTTATAAGATATAATTCTGATTTATCATCTATCCTGTCTACATAATTCTTATCTTCACATTCACTAAATAATGCACCATAATTCAGCCGGTTTTCTTCGTCATAATTAATTCCACCTAACGACTCATTCATTATCTGCCTGAAGAAGAAATTTGTGCTTGTTAATACGCCTTCCCTGCTTCTGAAATTCCTATCAAGAACTATCTTATAATTCTTTGATTCTTTATTTTTACTATCATAGGTATTATATTTTTCAATAAATATATTAGGATTTGCCCCTCTGAAACCATAGATGCTCTGCTTTACATCACCAACCATAAATCTATTATACACACCAAATCTCTCTTTAGATATACTTGAAAGAATTGTTTCCTGGACTATATTACTATCCTGATATTCATCAACCATAATTTCATCAAAACTCTGTACAAGTTCGTCCGCTACCGCTGTTGGAATAACATTATCTCCTTCTTTTTTCACAAGTATATCAATCGCATAATGTTCAAAATCATTAAAGTCAATAACATTTTTGTCACGTTTTTTCTCATTAAATTTACGAATAAATGACTTAGTAAGCTTCACATATATTTCAATTACCTTTTTACACTTTTTCATTTCTTCTAAAGCTTCTGACAGACTCTGGAAATAATATTTTTCTCTAATCTTCTTTAAAGTATCTTTTACTTCTTTTCTACGCTCCTGAACCATTTCTTTAAGTTCTGGTTCACATACATCTGCTCCACATCTTGGAAGTGTTTCAAATGTATAATTTAGCCGCACTCTTCTTGCATCAAAATCCTCTTTCTCCATAATATTATGTATATCTTGTTTTTCTAATGACAATGTATGTTCATATATATATGGACCTCCGTTTTTACATACTTTCAGCATTTCATCATATATTTCATCTATTTCACGTAACAGACCATTTGTATATGTTGTAATTAATTTTATATATTCACTATTTGCTAACTCTTCTACACTATTGCAATTATATCTGGCAATGCAATCATCTAACCACTCATCAGGCCATGGATAGTCTATAGCTTTTTTATAAAGTGATAATATCATCTTTTCTAAATATTCATCACTGTTTTTTGTCTCAAACTGGGCAACAAAATCTCTGAATTCTTCACTGTCTTCTTCATAGAATTCTTCTAATACCTCTTTGGCTACATCCGAACGCATTAATGCCATTTCACCCTCATCTGCAACTTTAACGCTTGGATCTAAATCCACCTCATTAAAATGTTCCTTAACAAGTCCAAGACAAAAACTGTGTATCGTTGTAATGTTAGCATTATTAATAAATGTCTGTTGTCTTTGTAAATGTACATTGTCCGGCTGTTTAGCAAGTTCATTTTCAATTGCTCTTAGAACTCTCTCTCTCATCTCGGCAGCCGCTGCGTTTGTAAATGTAACTACAAGTAATCGCTCTATATCAATCGGATTCTTTGTATCCGTTATTCTTTTGATTATTCTTTCAACTAATACAGCTGTCTTACCAGAACCTGCTGCCGCTGAAACTAATATATTTCTATCCCTTGTATCTATTACTTTCTGCTGTTCATTAGTCCATTTCGCCATCTTACACACCTCCTTCTGTATCATCTATATGTTTATCTATATTTCCTTCATTTACTTTTTCATCTGTAGTTTCTTCATTATTTTTTGTAGTTTCTACTTCTTTTTCATCTATATCTGCTACATTTTCTTCTGTATCTTCGTTTTCTAAATGCACTTCACGTCTTAGCATTTTCCAGACTTCTTCGTCTTTCTTTTTTATTAATTTACGATATTCATATCCACTGATTTTACCGTCAAATCCACATATATCATTATATTCGCAATAAGCACATGGTGTTTTTCCATTAGACATTCCTCCACCCGGACTTATTTTAATATATGGATTAACATCTATACATCCATCAATTATCTGATGTCCTAATTCACCGATTTTATTATGAACAAATGTCATTAACTTTTCCATGTCATATGATGTAAGAACTGACGATTTTGAACTAAATCCACCTTTTTTATTATATCCCACAGGTATATATAATGATTCTCCACCATTTACTATATAATTTTCAATATCTCTATCCAATGATTTTAAAATAGTTTTATTATTAATGAAGCCATTAACTTTCTGGCTATCTAATACCATACTCTGGGCACATTCTTGTATTCTTTCTTCCTTCTCTTCACTTTTTGCCTTTATTACATATGGAATGTTTAATATCTTATCTCTGTCAATTACCGGATTATCTATATTATAATAGAACAAAGCTGCCGGAACTATATTTTTACCCGGATATTTCTTCTTTGCAAATTCTATTGCAGCCTCCATATATAAAACTAATTGTAATTGCAAACCATTGTATATATCATTGATTTCTAATTTCTTATTACCTGATTTATAATCCACAATCTTTATATATACAGAATCACCATCATTATAATAGTCTACTCGGTCAATTATACCTTTAATGTCCATTGTCGTTCCATCTTCATATTCATATTTCATTGCATCTGCACCATATTTAGATGAAAATCTAAGTTCAAAATCCTCTGGTATAAAATCTCCAGCCATAACCTGCTTTTGTAATATCCATGCGGTTTTTTCAGCCATTTTTCTGATTCTGTTAACTATAAATCTGTTTCTTGCACTATCTTCGAATACTCCGGTTCCATTTTTCTTAACTGCTTCATCAACACTTTCGTTAATAAGCTCATTTCTTCGGTTATCATCAATATCTTTCCACGACAGTTTCTCATCTCTTATTTTCTTTGAGAATAATTCTATTGTACTATGGTAAATACTTCCTATATCTGCACTATTTACTTCGAATTCACGTCTTGGCTGCAGATTTAGTCCATAATTCATAAAATGCTCATATGCACAGGCTGCAAATTTCTCGAGCCTTGATACAGAATTCGTTAATTTCTCACCATATATACATTTCGCAATTGCCTTATCTAATTTCGTTGGAGAGCTTTCATAAATTGCCGCTCTTACCAGTTCTTCCGGTTTTACATCATATCTTTCGCAAATTGAATATAATTCCCTGAAAAATGCTTCATCTTCATTATCATATTCTTCTCTTAGATATCCACCAATTAATTCCGCAAGATATGATTTAGCTGACTTTATATTTGTGATTTTATTTGCAATATTACTACATTTTATATTATCTTCATCATATATTTTTATGCCTTTAAACATATGCATTATTGTATTAATCAGATATGACGGTCTTTCCGACTTGCCATCTCCATTTGTTTTCTTAAATGATATATAAAGTTTTTCACTCATTTTCGTAAGCATCAGGTATAAATAATATTTTTGTATAAATACATTCTCCCTTGCACCTGGTGATAATTCGATATCATTTTCTTCAAGGAAACTGCGTTCTCCCTGCGTAAGCACTCCACCTTTTACCTCGCTCTTCGGAATTAAGCCGTCATTTACACCTATGAAGAACAATGCCTTAACATTATTTAATCTTGTTCTCTCTATATCTCCGACTACGACTCTGTCTAATGTTGTTGGAATTATTCCGACTTTGATATCCTCAAAGCCTGAATCTAAGATAGCGGCTAATTCTTTGGCATTAACCATTTCATCACCAATTAAGAATACTGTTTTATCGAAAAGTTTCATTACTTTTTCATATGTCTGGGCATACTCTTTAGCCATCGAAAGATTATTATTTTCTCTAAAATATCTCTCCATGGCTGCTAATTTACCGTCCATATTAAGTCTTACCACAAATTCATAAAGTGCCTTAACAGCTTCTCTTACCGTAATTCTGGTGTTCTTCTTAAATGCCTTATATAAATTATCTGTATCATCTATGAATTTCTGTCTTGCTATGTTAATATCTTCGTCAATCTCTTCATTTGCACTCACAAATTCATTAGAATATCTCTTATACCCTCTTATTCCATAACGAATTACATAATTCTCTAGTTTATCTATCTCTTTTCGCTCTAATGATGACATACCGCATTTAAGAAGTCGGAATACTGATTCATATGAATATCCCTCTGAAATGATTTCTAAAACCGCTCTCAGACTTTCCACCATTGGATTGGCAATCACACTTCTTTTATAATCAATAAAGCAAGGAACATCATGTTTTTGGAACACTTCTGTTATTACTCTGTGATATGTAGAAATATCCGCAGTAACCACAGCTATATCCTTATATCTATAGCCTTTTGTATTAACTAATTCTTTAATATTATATGCCACATAATCTGCTTCCGTTTCTGCATTTGCACAGACATGAACACTTATACGTTCACTATCCTTAACCTCAAATGGCTTCTTGCCATATAAGAATATATTTTCTTCTAAATATCTGAACTCACTACATTCTTTAAATCTGTAATTCTCTTTAAGTATAATGTCGCTATATATTTCAACATTTTCATCACTGGCAATTCTCTTTAATTTATTGACTGTCTTAACAGTAATTCCAAATGTATCTAATCCGTCACCGGCTTTTGCATAATCGATTTCATCAGCATCTCTTACTGTAAGTGCAACATTTATGTCACCGGCATATTTTAATAACATTCTTATAACTTCGTACTGGACAGGCGAGAAACCTGTATATTCATCAAATGTTATATAGCTGTTTTTAACTATTTCAGATTCAGGAATAAGTTCGCATACTCTTCTAAGTATCTCTTCATTCATTATGAATTTATCTTCAAGATATTTCTTTAATTCTACCATTATAAGTCTTATATCCTCAAGTTTTGCATATAATAATGGCTTCTTAGTGCTTTTAACAAGCATCTCATCTAGTTCTTTCTCGCCTATTCCATATTGGTAAAGTTCTGACACAAGTGATTTCATTTCATCAATGAAACCTGACATCTTCACTTTTGAACCGAATACCGTAAGCCTGTTCTTGTTTTCTTCTATTATCTTCCTGATAATAAGACATTTTCCGGTATCATCTAACACTTCTAGTGTATTCATTCCTGCCTCATCGAATATTCTCTTAGCAAGTCTGTCAAAACTTAAAATATCTATATCCATTGTTCCATGTCCCGGTGACAATTCTACTATGATTTTCTGTGTCTCCATAGTAAACTGTTCCGGCACAACAGCTAAATATTTTCTATCTTTATCAATGCTGCTTTTCTGCAGCATATCATTGTAAATTTTCGTAGTTTTACCTGTTCCACTACTTCCTAAAATAAGTTGTAATCCCATAAGTTCTCCTATTTATAATATCTGCCTATCACTACTGCCGCTATGCCTGTCAGATTTCGCTTCGCTCTATCTGACTGACGGGCTTTCGCCCTATCACATTCCGTTATGTCATTTTAGCTCGCGAATTCGTGCTTTCGCACTTTTTCACTTGCTTCGCAAGTGATTCACTCGCTAATGGCGTAAGAAAAACAAATGTCTGCTTCGCAGCCGCTTGTTTTTCGCACTATCTCTACTTTCGCTGTGCCAGTCAGATTTCGCTTCGCTCTATCTGACTGACGGGCTCTCGCCCTATCACATTCCGTTATGTCATTTTAGCTCGCGAATTCGTGCTTTCGCACTTTTTCACTTGCTTCGCAGGTGATTCGCTCGCTAATGGCATAAGAAAAACAAATGTCTGCTTCGTAGCCGCTTGTTTTTCTTTTACGCTCATTATTATAACATATTTCTGGTATATTATCATAGGTTTGATAATATATTAGAATATAATTTATTCGGGAGAAATAATATATGAGTAACAATCCTCACATTGTCGTTTTTAAATTAAAAGAACTAATATATACAGGCATTTTTGTTGTACTTGGCATTCTTCTGATTGTTCTGTTTATTAATATGTTTAAATCGGATAAGAAGAAGCCATCTGCATCTTCAGGCGAAGTAAATGCTGCTAACAATGATGTTTCTAAAAGAGAAAGTAATTCTTCTGAATTAACGGATAGTGCAAATGCCACCAAAAATCAGGCCACCCAAGGTAATACTGATTTAGCTAATTCTACTAAAATTTCCGGTTCATCTGAAACGCAAAATACTTCTGATAATTCTAACTCTAAAAATACTGCATCTGATAGTGAAACTACTTATAATCCCGGTGTGTATACATCTTCACTTATGCTTAACAACAGTTCTTTAGAAATTGAAGTATGTGTAGACTCGCACCGAATCAATTCCATATCTGTGAAAAATATGGACGAAGCAATTACTACTATGTATCCGCTTATGAAGAATTCAGTTAACGATTTATCTAACCAGATTATTAATTCACAGTCACTTGAAAATATAACTTATACAGATGATTGCAAATATACATATATGATTCTCTTAGATGCTATTAGTACAACACTTGATAAGGCACGTAAATAAGGCTGAAAAGGGCAAAATATTTTATACGCATTTAAAATTTAAAGACCAATCAGAATTTCTCTAATTGGTCTTTAATCTACAAGTTACCTTGTAGTGTGTCCTGATATGTTACGCATCACAATGATGTATGCAAATAATTGTTTATTTGCTTTATTTGTTGAAATTCCTCTCGTTTCAAATATTTGCTTATCATCTTTCCCTAATCTTAGTGCAAATGGAAGTTTTCTATTAAATAACCTTCCACGATGCGCACATATATTTCTTAAAATTGTACACCCCTGTATCCAATTACCAATATATTTATCATTTATTTCTCCATATATACAAAAGTCCCACCGTGTTACGCATATAGTAATACTACATAGGCTTGGTGGGATCTATTAATTATAATATAACTTTTCTTACATATTTTGTCAAAGTATTTACTTACATAATCATCATATTTTCCTACATTCTCTTATTAAATTTCCCCTATTAAATCTCCTCTAATTCTTTGAGCCAGATAGACGCACATGCATCACTTGGCATTCTAAGGTCTCCTCTTGGTGAAACGGCCACTGTACCGACTTTTGGTCCGTCAGGCAGGCACGAACGTTTAAACTGTTGTGCAAAGAATCTTCTATAGAATGTCTTTAACCATTTAAGAATTGTTTCATCATCATATATTCCCTCAAATGCATTTCTTGCAAGATAATAAATCTTCTTTGGTGTATAGCCTAATCTCAACATATAGTACATAAAGAAATCATGTAATTCATATGGTCCTACAAGGTCCTCCGTCTTTTGCGCAATTTCTCCGTTGTCCTGTGGTGGTAATAATTCAGGACTTACCGGAGTATCTAATACGTCCATTAACACTTTATTAAGTTCTATGTCATCACAAGTATCTGCATAATATCTTACAAGATGTCTTACTAAGGTCTTAGGTATTGAAGCATTAACGCCATACATTGACATATGGTCTCCATTATATGTTGCCCATCCTAACGCAAGCTCTGATAAATCACCCGTTCCAACTACAAAACCATTATATTGATTTGCAAGATTCATAAGATACAATGTTCTCTGTCTGGCCTGTACATTTTCATAAGTTACATCATGAATACTGCTGTCGTGTCCTATTGCTTTAAAATGTTCATTTGCTGCATCAGAAATATTGATTTCTATAAATGTTGTTCCTAATTTTTCAATCATTTTAAGTGCATTATCATATGTTCTGTCAGTCGTACCAAAGCCCGGCATCGTAACTGCTACAATTCCTTTTCTGTCTCTTCCTAACATGTCAAATGCCCTGACAGTTACTAATAGTGCCAGCGTAGAATCTAAACCGCCTGAGATACCTATAACAGCCGATTTTGCATTAGTATGCTCTAGTCTCTTCTTAAGTCCCATTGCCTGAATTGTAAGAATTTCCTCACATCTTTCATTACGCTTTGCAATATCTCCGGGAACAAATGGCATATTATTAATCTTAGTGGATAATTCATTATTATCCATATTCATTTCAAATGTAACAACTGTATAATCTTCTTCATCTTTACTGTCGTATGTAGTCATTTTTCTACGTTCATTCTTAATTCTGTCTAAATCAATATCACCATACACAGTCTGATTAATAAAACGCTTTGCTTCAGCAAGCATTCTTCCATTCTCTGCTATCATGTTGTGAGCTGAGTACACCAGGTCTGTAGATGATTCACCCTCTCCTGCATCTGCATATATATAACCACATATGAGTCTGGCTGACTGCCCAGCTACCAAATCTCTTCTATATATAGATTTTCCTGTAACTTCATCACTTGCTGAAAGATTGGCAATTATTGTGGCGCCTGCCATGGTATGTCTGATACTTGGTGGATTTGGAACCCATAAGTCCTCACATATTTCTACACCGATTACCATATCTGGTCTGTTCTCGCATTTGAATAAAATATTCATTCCCATTGGAACTTTCTGACCTGCAAAATCTACTGTTACAACCTTTTCAAAACCTTTTGTAAAATGTCTTGCTTCATAGAATTCTGAATAATTTGGCAAATGCTTTTTAGTAACCATACCTAATATCTTACCTTTATGAAGCACAACTCCGACATTATATAACTTGCCATTATGTTCATATGGAATACCAACCATAATTAACATATCATAATCTTTTGAATATCTAGCAATCTCAATGGTCTTTTCCTTTACTTTCTCAAGCATTAATGACTGCCAGAACAGGTCACTACAAGTATATCCCGTAAGACATAATTCTGGAAATACAAGCACTTTTGCACCATTTTTAGCCGCCTCATCAATCTGATTGCAGATAAGTTCTGTATTACAATCTACATCTGCTACTTTTATTTTAGGAGTTGCTGCCGCAACTTTTATAAAACCATAATCCATTTTGCCATCTTCCTTTCAGACTTTATTAGAGAACATTCTAACACAAAAAACCAGGCAAGTCCACATAGACCTACCCTGATTTATTAACCTCATATTCATGTTGTCTTACCTTTTAACATTCTTATTTATATAAGATATATATCATATTTTTCTCTTTACTTACCACTTTTTTTACAACTTATTTATTAAATTCAATTAAGTTATTAGTTCTAAGCATTTCAAAAAACATCACAGTTCTTTTAGTTACAAGCACCCTTTCCTCTTCGAAAGTTTCAACAATATTATCGATTATATTCTGTATGGTATTTACACCATCTATCTGCTGCCACACAAAACTGCCATAACGGTCTAATTCTATTTCTTTTTCAGGCTCTTTATTAAGATATTTTATTGCAAATGCATTAACTATACCTTTATTTCGAACCTTAATTATTACCTTATTTGTCCAATCAAATTCCCATGTATTTTCACTATTTATAATAGGAATTAAGTCAATATAATTTTTCACACTACCTCCAATCCGCAGGCACATTGTGCCGGAGGTATCGCGAGCAAAATTTCAGATTTTGCTCTGTGATAGAAAATAAATGTGGCGCCTGCGACACATTTATCTGTGCGAAAAAATATCGCATCGGCGTATTTTTTCACACTACCTCCAACCTTTAGCGACTTGTCGCAAAGGGGCAGTCAGAAATTCGCGTAGGCGATTTCTGACTTGCCATAAGGGCTATTTGCTTTCGTTACGAAACAAATAGCTGCGCGAAAAAATATCGCATCGGCGTATTTTTTCACACTACCTCCAATATAGCCAGAATTATTCCAACAAGCCCCTCTCCTGCAATCATTCCCGAAGAAACTAATATTCCTTTTTCTGACACTTTATCTGCAAATTTATCTATTAAGAATCTCACGACTCCACCAAGCATAATTCCCGCACTCAGATATATCGGAAGATACATTCCTACCGCAAACGGTAGTGCCGGAACGCCTATTATTTCTACAGCAATTGCAATAGCTGCACCTATCATTATAAGATTCCATGGAAGATTTCCCTCCATAACCCCCTCTACAACTATTTTCATTAATGTCGCCTGTGGCGCAGGTAATTCACTTGAACCAAAGCCCCATGCATTATTTAACAGATATAAGACACCACTTATGGCTAACGAAGAGGCCACTACACCTATTATCTCGCCTATCTGCTGCTTCATAGGTGTTGCACCTAATATATAGCCTGTTTTCAAATCCTGTGACGTATCGCCCGATATAGCTGCTACTATACAGATTACAGAGCCGACTACTATTGTACCTATAAGTGCATTATTAGTTTTTATTCCTGATGAACTAAGTATTACACCTGTAATAATAAGTGTTGCAATTGCCATTCCTGATACCGGATTATTACTGCTTCCTACAAGTCCGACCATTCTAGATGATACTGTTGCAAAAAAGAAACCAAATATAACTATCAGAATTGCTCCCGGAAAATTAATTGGAAATATCGGACTCAGCCATAGAAATAATACAATTACCACAATGCCCGCCCAGATAAGTTTATTATCAATATTTTTATTCAAACGTGTTACATTCTCTTCATTTTCTCCCTTTCTTCTTAATGTCTTAGAAAATGATGAAAATATAATAGGCAGCGTCTTAACAAGACTTATTATTCCAGCTGCTGCCACCGCACCTGCACCAATGTATCTTATATAATTACTCCATAATTCACCAGAACTCATAAGATTAATAGCTTTATCTCCTGGAAACATTATAATATTGTCTCCAAACATATTAATAAGAGGCATCAATCCAATCCACGAAATTAGTCCACCCGCAAACATATATCCTGCTATCTTTGGTCCACAGATATACCCGACAGATAAAAGTGCCGGAAGAATATCTATTCCTATTGCCGCACCTTTAAGTCTTTTTATATCATAATGTACTTCACTGCTAAATAGCTTTAAGCCATCTGCCATAAATTTATAAATAGCTGCGATTCCTAAACCTGCAAATACCAGATTTGCATCTGATTTATTATTTTCACCGGCCATTAACACCTTAGCACACGCGGTTCCCTCTGGATAAGGCAGTTTATAATGTTCTTTTACAATTAATACTTTTCTCAATGGAATCATAAATAATATTCCTAATATACTTGCCGCACCACAAATCAAAGTTATCTCGGCATACTTCGGATAGTCTGCCTTACCCTCGTTAAACCACATAAATAACACCGGAAGTGTAAATATCGCACCTGCTGCCACCGATTCTCCTGCTGAACCAATCGTCTGCACAATATTATTTTCAAGAATTGAATTTCTCTTTAATATTATTCTTATAATTCCCATCGATACAACTGCCGCTGGAATAGATGCTGATACTGTCATCCCTACTCTTAACCCTAAGTAAGCATTTGCACCTCCAAAAATCACAGCAAGTATTATTCCTAAAATAACTGATGTTATGCTGAGCTCAGACATAACCTTATCTGCCGGAATATATGGTTTAAATTCCTTATTATCTTCCATATTTTTCACACTGCCTCTCCTTTTCTGAGCGATTTATTGCGAAAAGGCAGTCAGAAATTCGCAACGGCGATTTCTGACTTGCCATAAAAGCTATTTGCTTTCACTCCAAAGCAAATAGCTGTGTGAAAAATCGACATATCAATTCGATTTTTCACACCATCTCCATTTCATTAACCCTGCATTTTAGATTTGAATATAAGTGAAGCAATAAAGCCTGCAATTAAAGCGCCTGATACCCCCACAGCACTCGCCTTAAAGCCACCCATAAATATACCTAATAATCCATGCTCATCAACTGCTTCTTTTACACCTTTAAACAATGTATTACCAAAACCAAGCAAAGGTACACTTGCACCTGCTCCTGCAAAATCTATAAATGACTGATATATTCCAATAGCACCCAGAATACTTCCAAGCACAACCAGGCCAACCATTATTCTTCCCGGGGTAAGTTTTGTTTTATCTATAAATATCTGCACAACTGCACAGATTATTCCTCCAATTATAAATGCTTTAATTACATCCACCACCATTGACATTACTCCACCTCCACATTTTGAATAATTACACCATGTGCAATTCCCGGTACTGTCTGTCCCTCATTAAAACTGACTGTCGATAGTAATGCACCTGTTGGTACAAATAGCACTTTTTTCCAAACTCCTGTTTTAATATTATTAAGTATATAACCACACAATACAGAGGCCGAACAGCCACAACCACTTCCACCTGCGTGTGTATCCTGTTTCTCGCTGTCAAATATCTCTATTCCGCAATCCATATGATTTTCACTAATATCAATTCCCTTTTCCTTAAGAAGCGAAATAAGGATTGTCTGACCTATATATCCTAAGTCTCCTGTAATTATTTTATCGTACTCATCAGGTCTGTAATTGAAATCTTTGAGATTATTCTCAATAACGTCGGCTGCTGCCGGAGCCATACATGCTCCCATATTCATTGAATCTCTTACACCATAATCAATAATTTTACCTGTTGTAACACCCTTTATTGCTGCCTTTGCCATTGTACAATCTACTTTTTTCCTATCTACAATTGTAACCGCACCACACCCTGTTACTGTCCAGGTTGCAGAATATGGTCGCTGGTTACCATATTCTAACGGAAATCTAAATGTTTTTTCAGCACTTGCAAAATGACTTGATGCCAACGCAATTATCTTATCAGCATAACCGCCTGCAACTGTCATTGCTCCAAGACTTATCGCTTCACCCATTGTAGAACATGCACCATACAGTCCGAAAAGTGGAATTTCAAAATTCATTAATCCAAATGTTGATGCAATTAGCTGTCCCATTAAATCACCTGCAAAGATATATCTTATATCCTTTTTATCAAGTGATGATTTTGCCATAAGTAATTTAACAGTTTTCTCCTGCAATGCACTTTCAGCCTTTTCCCATGTATCGCAGCCAAACATATCATCACTGACAAATGTATCAAACGTATCTTTCAAAGGACCTTCGCCCTCTTTACTGCCACAGATACACGCACTTTCCATAATATATGGCATCTCTGCAAATTCAATACTCTGCATCCCTTTCATCTGATTAACCCTGCCACTCAATCTATTTACCTCCTTTATCCATTTTATTAAAATAATGTAGTTATCCAATAGATAATACCTAACAGCCAACTGCTTAAAGTTCCGTATAGAATAACCGGACCTGCAATTGTAAATATCTTGCAGCCTAATCCCATTACCATTCCCTCGGCCCTAAACTCTATTGCGGGAGCAGCTACAGAATTAGCAAATCCCGTTATTGGTACAAGTGCTCCTGCTCCACCTAATTTACCAATCTTCGGATAAATATTTAATCCTGTCAGAAATGCTGATAAAAAAATCAATATCAATAAAGTAATACTGTTAGCGTGTTCTTCTCCAACACCATAATTTTTTAATATATCACCTATCATTTGTCCGATTGAACATATTATTCCACCGACAATGAAAGCCCATAACATATCTATCCACATATTATTTTCTTTTGTAACAGATTTAACGAACTCATTATATTTTTTACTCAATTCCTTATCGTCTTTTACCTGCATCTTTACCTCCATTTCTAATCAATTGCAAAATATATTATATTTCCAATAAATTTACCTACTGCAACAGCAAGCAGAACATATTTCGTATGATTTCTTATATTAAATTTTCTAAAAATAATTGTAGACACATCTAATGCCTCTGCTAATGATAATGCAAGGCATCCAACAAAAATCCCAAAAAACATACCTATTATACCTAGGATTATGACATTTAATATCCATAATGATGCTAAGCCAATTCTATAAATATAAATGAAATTTGCAAGTGTAGTTCCTATAAAAACGCAATATTCATATCCCCTGACTTTATCCTGTGTCTTTGTTCTCCATGCAAGTCTTGTTATGACACCTAAGGAAGTCAGTAATCCACATACACCGCTTGCAACAATATTTCCCATACATAAACCCCAGAAAGCTAAAAGTAGTGTTCGCATTTTATATCCCTTCTCTAACTTTTTTTCTTACTCTGTAAATAAGTCTGAACATCATCATCATATTGCTGCATTTTAAGTTCTATCGGAGTAGGCTCACTATTTTTCTTCTTTTTATTAAAACAATTAAAAAATACGGTTATTCCAATGGCTATTCCTATTCCATATGTTAATTCTAATATACCAAAACCTGTATGTTCCCTGCCCTCTACCAATTTATATATCTTTTGAAACAAATCACCTACTCCTACGTCCTCATTAAATGACATAATTGCAAAAGCAGAACCAAATAATACAATAATACATATCAGAACCGTTTTTATGTTCTCTTTAAAACTAGAATTCATATTATTTCACTATCTCCATTCCATTTTTCTTAATTAATATTTTGTATCATTTTCTATAAATTATACTAATAATCCCACAAGAAGTAATTTTTAGAATAAAGAATGTCGCTTGCGACATTCTCCGCCTGCGGCGGATTGCTATAGCAACATTTTCTGCTCCGCCGCAGTGCGATCCTCGCGGAGCGTTTTTTACTTACCAGGACAATTTCAACGAAATTTCCTGGTAAGCAAAAAAAGAAGTCTTTGCAAATCAAAACATAATCCACTGTCCCGGATAGTTTTATTGCAAAAACTTCTCTTTATTCTTTTATTAATTTATTATTTTTATCAGTTGGTAGTTTTAAACATTCAAATCCTAGTCAATTCATCACAATATCCATTAATCTTCTGAGTTAACTTCTTCTGAATCTACCTCTTCAAAGCCTGCTTCTTCCATATTAACTTCTTCTGAATCAATTTCTTCTAAATTCGCCTCTTCTAAAGCGACTTTCTCTGAATCAGCTTCTTCCAGACTTACTTCCTCTGAATTTACATCGTCAGAATTAACTTCCTCTGGCTTAACTTCTTCTGAATTTATTTCCTCTAGAACAGACTCTTCTTCCTTAGGTTCTTCCTGGTTTATTTCACTTTCAAGATATTCTCCGACCTTGAAAATACTTACTGATTCATCAAGTTCTGTAGAATTAGTATTTAACTGCTTAACTGCACCATATAATACCTCAACAGCTTTCAACTGTTTATCAGCATTTCGGCTAAGTTCTGTAGATGCTGCTTCTGTTTCATTAGATGTTGCAGATATACTTGATATTGCCTCTAATGTATCATTCTTAGCCATCTCAATACCTTTAACATTTATTGAAATTGTATCCAAATCATGAGCAAGTGTTGTTACATGACCTTTTATATCCTGGAATACATTAACTGTAGTTCCAAGAGCTTCAGCCTGATAAGATACAATATCATCTGCCTTTCTGGCTGTCTCAATGGTTTTGCCCATTCTTTCCTGTATTCTGCTTACGATTTCACCAATCTGTCTACCTGCTTCACTTGACTGCTCAGCAAGTTTTCTTATCTCATCTGATACAACTGCAAATCCTCTGCCTGCTTCACCTGCTCTTGCTGCTTCAATACTTGCATTAAGAGAAAGAAGATTGGTTTCATCTGCAATCTCATTAATTGCTGCAATAATTGTATTAATCGCTTTAGATTCTCTCTCTAATTCATTAATATCATTAATAATATCTTTTGTTATCTTCGTTGTATCCTGAACCCTGTTGCCTAACTCTGATACAATAACCATTCCATCATCTACGGTATCCTGTGTCTGACTGGCTATTCTCTCTATTTCATTAGTATTTTCGTATACAACTGAAATCTTATCTGCCAAATCTGACATCTGATGCAAACAATTCTCTGTATCTTCTGACTGTTGTATTAATCCAGCCTCAATATAACCTATGGATTCAGTAATGTCCTTTGTGGCATTATAAAGTACTTCTGAATTATCACTAACCTGACCTGCTGATTGCTGAACCTGCTCACTCACTTTTGTCATCTTGATGATAAGATGTTTAATACTCTTAATCATATTACCGATGTTCCCTGACAACAGATGGAATTCATCTTTACGCTTCATAGTGATTGTTCCTGTCAGATCACCCTCGGCTGTCTGTTTCATTACAGCATTAATCTTATTTATTGCTTTAGCTATTCCCATAGCAAGAAGTGAACCAACAATTACAGCTATTATACAGCATGCAATTATTGTAACAATTGTATATATCTTTATATCATTTGCCTTTTCAATAATTACATTCTTAGGAACCATTGCACAAACATAGCCATCACCGGTTGCTACTTTGTCATATAAGAATAAATATGACTCACCTTTATATTTGACATATGTATATCCGCCTTTTTCCTTTTCTTTAATCTTCTTAAAGAAGCTCTTATCGCTGAATGTAAAACTTTCTTTACCACTTATGACTTCATTTCCATCGCTTGTGATAAAACCTTTAATACTCTTATCCCCAACTTTAGCATTGTCTAATATATCCTGGATAAATGATTTCTTAACATCAATTATCATATAGCCAACAGGTTTATTATTGCTGTCATTAATCTTCTTTACAAGTGCAAGTGCGTAATCATCCTGACTGTAATTCATCAATTCATCAATTTCAGGGTGACTGCTGATCCAGCACATATTATTCTCCATATTGGCTTCTACATATTTTCCTGTCTCTGAATTAACAAATGCATTGTATAAATCCTTCTTCTTCACAACACCCGTATTAGATATTGAATTCTTCTGATTTTTACTAAATGCAATAATACTCTGGATATATTTATCAGCTACAGCTTCATTTACTACCGCACCTTTTGCATCAATTTCGTAATTTGAATCATACATTCCACCGAAATGTGAACTAATTGCACTATTTACTGAAATACGTGTAGATGTCAATTCAATACTTTCAAATCCTAATTCGAAATACTCCTTTAACATATCAACACTAGTATATGTTAATGATTCAGCATTATCTTTAAGTCCCTGCTCTGACTTAGAATAAATAATAATGCCGACAATAATGAACAAGCAGACAGGTAATAAAAACGCTCCTATCAACTTACTCTGTATTCCTCTTAATCTCGATATTTTCTTTATTTCCTCTAATCCGGCCACTTTATCTGTATTCTTATTACTATTCCTAACCTTTTTCTCCCTAGGAACTTTAGGCTCTTTTACCTTATTCTCCTTTGGAAGTCTTGGTTCTTTCGCCTTCTTCTCCTTTAGAATCTTCGGCTCTTTTACTTTTTTCTCCTTTGGGAGTCTTGGTTCTTTCGTCTTCTTCTCCTTTAGAATCTTCGGCTCTTTTACTTTTTTCTCCTTTGGGAGTCTTGGCTCTTTTGCCTTCTTCTCCTTCGGTTCTCTTACTTTCTTTTCCTTTTTAGGCTTTGGTTCTTTTATCTTATTTTTTGATGTTCTCTTATTATCCGCAGGTTTAAGCTCATCATCTTCCATTTTCTCCAAAACCTCTATATTATCGGCGCTATTATCTACACCTTCTATATCTGTAGTGCCTTTATTCATTTCTTCCATCTTCCGCACACCTGCCTTTTTATCAGTATGCATCTATTATACAATAATATATACAAAATCTCTAGTCTTTTTGACGTTTTTTATGCTAATTTGTCTAATTTTAACAAAACTCTATGCTAAAATTTTCTTTTTCAGATTAAATAATATCTTCTTCTCCATTCGCGAAACCTGAACCTGGCTTATTCCCAATTTTTTAGCTATTTCTGACTGTGTTTTATCCTGAAAATATCTCATTATAATAATATTACGCTCAATTTCATCAAGCTCATTTAGTACCTGCTCCACAACCATGTTGTTTATAATTCTATCTACACTTTCTCCGCTGCTTTCTATAGCCTTAATTCTATCGATTAAATATATCTCACTTCCATCATTCTGATATACTGACTTATATATACTTTCCACATCACTTATAGCCTCCATCGCCTGAACAATATCCTCGGTATTAAGACCTGTCTCTTTAGAAATCTCTTCAATCGTGGCTTCTCTTCCTAATCTCTGGGCTAACTCCTGTGATGCTCTCTTAATCTTCCAGTTATTCTCCTTAATTGTTCTCGAAATCTTAACTAATCCATCATCTCTTATAAACCTTTTAATTTCACCCATAATCAACGGAACTGCATATGTCGAAAACTGCACTTCAAATGAATTGTCGAATTTATCAACTGCTTTAATCAATCCGATACATCCAATCTGAAATAAATCTTCTAACTCAAAACCTCTGTTGCCAAATCTTTTGACAATGCTCCACACTAATCCTATGTTTTCCTGAACCAATATATCTCTGGCTCTTTTATCACCTTTATGTGCCATTTCAATCAGTGTTTTATTCTCCATAGGACACCACCTAATCCGGTTTTCTCAGATTTTTCTTCATTAAAACTGTAGTTCCATTTCCAGGTGCCGAATCTACTTCTAAACTATCCATAAATATTTCCATAAATGAAAATCCCATTCCTGAACGCTCTTCTTCAGGTTTACTTGTATATAGTGGCTGCATAGCCTGTTCAACATTAGCTATTCCCACGCCTTTGTCTTTAATCTTGATAGTAACTTCTCTTCCTTTTAACACGCATTCCATCTCTATAATACCTTCATCTGTACCATAACCATGAATAATCGAATTAGTAACAGCCTCTGATACTGCTGTCTTTATATCCTCTATCTCTTCTAAGGTCGGGTCCAGCCTTGTAACAAATGCCGCTGCAACTATCCTTGCAAATGATTCGTTTTCTGATTTGCTGCTGAATTCAACACACATTCTGTTATAATTAATATTTTTCCCATTTATTTTGTCAATATTTTTCATTATCATTAATCTTCTCCTCCATTCAAATCAGCTATGGCATTTTCCATAGAATCATACTTTTTTATAATTTTATTAAGTCCTGAAAATAACAATATTTTCTCAACATTTCTCCCTACATTTATCACAGCTACCTTTCCCCCAAGACTATGTACCATTTTATAACGCCCCATAATAACACCTATACCAGAGCTATCCATAAATTCTGTTTTATCAAAATCAAATAAAATGTTTCTGATACCATTATCATATATTTTCTTGTCCGCCATTTTTCTTATTGCAACCGCATTATGATGATCTAATTCTCCATTAACGTGGATTATCAGCGTTTTCAAATCAATTTCGTACTCACTTTCATCATATTCCTGATTAATTAATTCTTCTTTATATCTCATTTCTTTCTCCCTCCCGATAAAATATTTTCAATATAGATTAGTTTGTCATAAATTAAGCATTTGTTTTATCTTTCTTTTAATTTTCTAATTCTATATGGTTTCCACAAAATCTCTGATATTTGATTAAAATTTTGTGTATTTTTCTAAATAAAAAGAAGGACAACTCTTCATAAGCTATCCTTCTTGTGTACTTTAAATTCCATTATATTATATGGATTATGATTATTTATCAGTAATGGCTACAATTCTTGCCTGTACATTCTCAGTTGCTTTCGCATCAAGTCCCTCTGTCTTAGCAAAGGTGTCATTAATAAGACTTGCTAAATTCTTAAGTGCTCTTTCCTTGTAGCCTGCTGCCGCTGCTACATCCTGACCTAATGCTAACGTATACTGCTTCTCATATGCCTCACCAAGCTTGTCTGCTGCTGAAACATAATCAATAGAAGTAAAATTATATAAGAAGCATTTTGTTAAATCTTCTATTGCCTTATCATAAGCCTCTAATGTATTAGCTGAAGCTAACTCATTTCTGCCATTATTATAATAATTAGCTGCTGCCTGATTATATACTTCTGGCTGAATCGAATTGTATAATGTGGTAAATGTCTCGGAACGTGCATTATTAGTTATCTTCTGTAATGAATCTGCACAATTAATATAGTCTTTGGTATTAAAATAATTAATTGCAGTTATAAGGTTATCATAATCTGCAAGAATCTGTGTGTTTTCATTTCCTTTAGAATCAAGCTGTCCTGATAAATCTGTCTTTTCACCCTCTAATGATGCTATCTTACTCTCTAACTCTTTCTTACCATTATTAAGTGTTTCTATCTGAGAATTTAACTTTAATACTTCTTTATTATGACTATCTTTAAGAGTTTTCTCCTTAGTAGGAACTAATAAGAAAAATGTCATTGCAACACCGATAATCAGACCTATTACAACGTTAATAACTGTAATCATTCCTGAATTAGATTCCCTGTATACACTACGTCTTTTAGGTATAATCACATCATATCCATTTCGTAATTCCTTTTCGGTCTGTTCCTTATCATAATCACGTATTTTATCTTTCTTGATTTCTTTACCGATATCAATTCTCTTGGTATCTGTTTCAATATTTATCTCTTTCAGATATTTTTTAGCTAACGGATTATTTGTATCAATCTTTAAGGCTTTCATAATAGGCTTTCTGGCTCTATCATAATCGCCTTTCTTCATATACAATAATGCAAGTAATAAATGCCCCTTAATCAGGTTAGGATTAGTATTTAATACTTTCTTAAGCTGGATTACAGCTAAATCATCGCTTCCCTGCTTAGCATAATTTAAAGCATAATTGTATTTCTTAATTGTCTGGTTAATCGTATCTAATCTCACAGGATTAGACTGTAATCTCTTTATGTAATCATCTGCAATATTCTTATCCGGCTGGAAATTCTTACTTATAATCCATTCCGAAAAAGCCTGTACTGCCTCTCCCATTTCGAAATATACCAGTCCTAATAAATTTCTTGCATTTGTATTCTTCTTATCAAGTCTTACACTTCTTCTAAGTAACTCACATGCACCTGTCAAGTCTCTAATCTGGGCTTTTGCAAGTCCCATATTATAATATGCATTTGACAATCTTACAATCTTCTTATATACAGCCACATCTGCTCCACAACTGTTACAGAAATCGTTACTTGAAAGTACGCTGTTACATCTATAGCATCTCATCTTAATTTTAATCTCCATTCTGCAGATATTTTAGTCATTATTCTTCATTTCTTTTAACATTTCAAGCACAACATCTGTTATATCTTTGATATTACTATTGTATATTGCATCTTCTGTCTCATCTACTTCAAGACTTGGACTGAATTTCTTTATTTCTTCATCATAATTAATCATAGGATTACCCTTTCTTTCTAAATAAATATTATCTGTATATCTTAAATCTATCTGCAAATACTATTAATTCTGCAAATTATTTTTATCATGTTAATTTTTTGGTATGCATATGTCTTAATCCGGCGAATTAACTTTAATTCTGCAGGCTTTTTTTAATCTCGCCAACTAAATATAGTGAGCCTACGCAGAAAAGCACATCTTCTTCTTTTTTCGCATCTACAGCCTGCCGGAATGCCTGACTTACATCTTCATTTACTGAAATGTTCGCCTCACAACCGTATTTTCTGAAATCTTCATAGATTTTATCTGTCTCTAAGCCTCTGTCCGAATCTATTCGTGTTATATATACATTCTTTACTTCAGTTTCTGATAGCTTAGAAACCATATATTCATAATCTTTATCCTTAACTACTGAAAACAAAATGTTCTTATCACCGGTACATTCATATTCATTAAATGTTTTTATGAACTCATCTATCCCCGGGCCATTATGCGCACCATCTAATATGATACCCGGCATAATCATTTCCATTCTGCCCTCCCAGTGTACATTTGCAATTCCTGACTTAACTAAATCTTTCATATTCCTTATCTCCGGCATACACTCAATTGTCTTAATAGCAACAGCCGCATTCTGTACCTGATACTCAGATATAAAAGGAACTGAGAATATATCATTTAAATAATACTCACTAACTATTGAAAAATCAACACTTTTATTCGTTTTTTTGATTATTTTATAATTATCTGCAAGAACTTTTACTGTTTTCGCCTGCATTTTTTCTGCAACATCACTAATCACATCTGATACTCTCTCATCTGCTCCCCAATATATTACGGGAACATATTTTTTAATAATTCCCGCTTTCTCCACAGCAATCTTCTCTATCGTGTCACCCAAATATTCCATATGGTCCATTCCGATTGAAGTAATAACTGTAAGATATGGTGACAGCATAGAATTAGTTGCATCAAGTCGTCCGCCAAGTCCCGTCTCTAAGACTATGTATTCCACAGCTTCTTTATTAAATTTCCACATTGACATAAGAAATAAGAATTCAAAATATGATGGATGTGGATAATCCTCTTGTTTCATCTTATCTACGACATTTTTTACCTCATTGAATGCCTGTACAAACTCTTCATCACTTATTTCTTTGTTATTTATTCGTATTCTTTCATTAATATGTACAAGGTGTGGCGAAATAAAAAGTCCTGTTTTCTTCCCACAATTGACAAGTACATTAGATAATATTGCACATACTGTACCTTTTCCGTTAGTACCTGCAACATGTATAATCTTCATCTTGTTACTCTCATCTTGTTTTATTCCTAACTCCTCTAGGAATCTTCTTGTATGTTCAAGAGAATTCTTACTTGTGAACTTCGGAATATTATCTATGTATTCTACAACATCTTCGTATTTCATACTAATCCTCATTTCTGAGTGGTTTATCTCCATTCAATTGTTTAACAACGATTATAGGAATTATTTTATGATTTTGCAAGCAAATGTTATCACGTAATTTCGACAATTAGCTAATTAGCCTAATCTGTTTTTAGATTTTTCTCACCAAATGCATCAAACTCATCAAAAAAATCTATTACCATACCCACCCAAATAAATAGCTGTATGAAAAATCACATACAAAATTTGATTTTCCATACAGCTAAAAATAAATTATCCTTATTTCATAAGATGAGCAAGTTGTGTCTTAACCTGTTCCATCATCTGCATATATTTAGCCTGCTTTGCTTTCTCTTCTTCAATCTTAGCAGCAGGTGCTTTGCTTACGAATTTCTCATTAGAAAGCATTCCATTAGAACGTGCAAGTTCTTTAGAAAGCTTCTCTTCTTCTTTCTTAAGTCTTTCTATTTCTTTTTCAATATCTACTAATTCAGCGAATGGCATATAGATTGTAGCTTCAGGTATAACTGTTGATACCGCATCTTCACCGATTCCATTCTTATCTGTCTGTATAATAACCTCGCTTGCATATGCTAAAGTCTGGAAGAACACTCTGCCCTCTTCAAATATACCTGCAACCTTATTGCTTTCTGTTACAACATATACCTGTGCTTTCTTAGATGGTGGAACATTCATTCCTGCTCTTACATTTCTGATATTGTAAACAGCCTGTTTGATTAATTCAACATCCTCTTCTTCTTTCTCGAAATTAAATTCGTCCTTATATTCAGGCCATTTTGTTACCATAAGTGATTCCGCATCTTCATTTAATGTACAATAAATCTCTTCTGTAACGAATGGCATATATGGATGAAGTAGCTTAAGTGATGTTTCAAGAACTGACTTAAGGGTGTAAAGTGCCGCATCTTTTGTTGTGTTGTCTTCACTGTATAATCTTGGTTTAACCATTTCAATATACCAGTCACAGAACTCTTCCCAGATAAAGTTATAAAGCTTATCTGCAGCAACTCCTAATTCGTATTTATCGATATTTTCTGTCACATCTTTAATAAGTTTATTTGCCTTTGATAATATCCATTTATCAGCATCTGTAAGTGTGCTTACAGGAACTTCCTTAATACCACCTTCAGGCATATTCATCATTATGAATCTTGATGCATTCCATACTTTATTAGCAAAGTTTCTGCTTGCTTCAACTCTTTCATAATAGAAACGCATATCGTTACCAGGTGCATTTCCCGTAATAAGTGTAAATCTCAATGCATCAGCACCGTATTTATCTATAACTTCAAGTGGATCAATACCATTTCCAAGAGATTTACTCATCTTACGACCCTGTGAATCTCTTACAAGTCCATGGATTAAAACAGTGTTAAATGGTACCTTTCCTGTATGTTCAAGTCCTGAAAACATCATTCTGATTACCCAGAAGAAAATGATATCATATCCTGTTACAAGTACACTTGTTGGATAGAAATAATCTAACTCTTCTGTCTTATCAGGCCAGCCAAGTGTTGAGAATGGCCATAATGCCGAACTGAACCATGTATCAAGTGTATCAGGGTCCTGGCGCATCTTCTTACCACATTTTGGACAACATACTTCATTTTCTTTACTTACCACCATTTCGCCACAGTCGTCACAGTAAAATGCTGGAATTCTGTGTCCCCACCATAACTGTCTTGAAATACACCAGTCACGAATTCCCTCTAACCAATGATAATATGTCTTATCAAAATGAGGAGGAACGAACTTGGTATCACCATTTTTAACGGCTTCAATTGCAGGTTTAGCAAGCTCTTTCATACTTACAAACCACTGTTTTGAAACTCTTGGTTCAACTGTAGTATGGCAGCGGTAACATGTACCAACGTTATGCTCATGGTCTTCTACTTTAACTAAATATCCACCTGCCTCCAGGTCTGCTACGATAGCCTTTCTTGCCTCGTATCTATCCATTCCTGCATATTTAGGATATTCGTCAACAATCTTTGCATCTTCAGTCATTACATTTAATACCGGAAGATTATGTCTTAAACCAACTTCGAAATCGTTAGGGTCATGTGCCGGAGTAATCTTAACTACACCCGTACCAAAATCTATACCTACATAATCATCTGCTACAACCGGAATCTCTCTTCCTACTAATGGAAGAATTAAGGTTTTGCCAACTGCATCTTTATATCTTTCATCATTAGGGTTAACTGCTACCGCTGTATCACCTAATAATGTCTCAGGTCTGGTTGTTGCGAGTTCAAGATATCCTGAACCATCTTTAAATGGATATCTTAAATGCCAGAAATGTCCTGCCTGATCCTCATATTCAACCTCTGCATCCGAAATAGATGTAAGACAATGAGGACACCAGTTGATAATTCTTTCTCCTCTGTAAATAAGTCCTTTATTATAAAGATTTACAAATACTTCTTTTACAGCCTTGTTACAACCATCATCCATTGTAAATCTTTCTCTGTCCCAGTCACATGAAGAACCTATCTTCTTTAACTGTGCAACAATTCTTCCACCATACTGTTTCTTCCATTCCCAGGCTCTTTCTAAGAACTTATCTCTTCCGATTTCTTCCTTAGTTATGCCCTCTTCACGCATTTTTTCAACAATTTTAGCTTCTGTTGCAATTGAGGCGTGGTCAGTTCCAGGTACCCATAATGCTTCATATCCCTGCATTCTCTTTGTTCTGATTAAGATATCCTGAATTGTATTATCTAATGCATGTCCCATATGGAGCTGTCCTGTAATATTTGGAGGTGGCATAACGATAGTAAATGGTTTCTTACTTCTGTCTACCTCTGCATGAAAATATTTCTTATTTGTCCATTTGTCATAAAGTCTCTGCTCAATATCAGCAGGATTATAATTCTTCTCTAATTCTTTTGCCATTATTGACTTCCTTTCTAATGTTATTTTAATAATATTTCCTGGTAAGTAAAAACGCCCTCTTTGAAACATATCAGCTACATTCCAAAAAGGGCGTATATCACGCGGTACCACCTTTATTTACGACTATCATCGTGTCTCATCTTATCCTATAACGTGGACGGCTCCGTTATGACCTACTGATTATATAAAATATGCTGATGCTCTTTGCTATTACAAATCAAACATCTGCTTATTCTAATCTTCTATAAAATGTTCAGCCATACTGCTTAAAAGCTACCTTCAAAGGTCACTGCCTTAGTAATCTTTCAGCCTGCGAATTACTTTCTCTTTAAGGGTTAACCTTTTACTCCTCTTTATCACTGCATTTATAATATTAACTTTTTTAATGATAAAGGTTTTAAAAATATTTGTCAAGATAAAACCTCTAATAAACACTAATTTTTATAAACCAATATTGCACATACAGATTGGAGAAAATCATCTTTGTACAGGCATTTGCATATATAAATATTGAAACGTTTGTATGAATTGCTAATTTGGCGGTATCATTTTCCGGCTCTTTTGATTATTTATGTTCATTCAACATCCAGAACATTTAAACCAAGAAGTCCGTCTATGCCACACACTTGATTTATGACGTATCGTGTGTGTGAGTTATATGCCGTCAGAAGCAAAAGGTCGGTGCAGTTAATCACCGTTCAAGCGAAGCGCGTTTGATTGGCTGCACCGTAATAAACTTTGCTGATGACGGCATTTACTCACCCCAGATAAAGGAATTATGAAAGTGTGTGTCATAGACGGACACCTTGGCTTAATTGTCTTTCTGGTGAATGTACACAAAATCCGAGCCGAAAAATGATACCTGACAAATTTACGCAATTCCCACAAGTTGTTCCAATATTTATATATCAAATCGCCTGTACATATGATTATTAAATATATCTGTATGTGCAACAGGTTTATAAAAAAATCAGCGTTTATTAGAGTTTTTCTTCGTAGGCATCAAGTATTCCCATTAATTCAGTGCTGTTCTCTTTATCATTCATAATTATATTTTTAACCTCTTCTCTTGCATTGCCTATAACTTCTGTATTATAATCCAGCGATTTTTTGAGACTGTTTCTTCTATTCATCAAATGATTCTTTATTTCATTCATATCACTTGGATTAATAATTGCATATGCCTGACTTATCCATACATTCTGGTCTTTGACATTCATATTTTTTAATAACTGCACTAATTCATCTTCCGCATCAGCCAGTCTGCTCGATGCCTTATTATAGACTTCGTGTTCTTTTTTTAGTGTCAAATATGCACCCCATATTTTATTTAATTGATAGGCACTTTTTACACCATGTTTTTCGTATGAATATGTAAGCCGTCCCGCAATATTTACATATTTTAACTTGATTTTATTAAGCAATCCGATTGCCCTGTTATATTTTATCTCACTTAATCTAAGTTCATTTATTGTCTGATTATGGAGGTAAAATATTCCGGCTGCAAATATGGCTGTGATTCCAATCAGCAAATATATTAACAGGCTGGTATCTTTATTAAATGCATAATTGACTATAAGAAATAATAAGAACAACACTGCAAATGCTATTATTCCTATCTTTGAGGCACCATTTATAAGATAAAGTCTGTTCTTGTATTCCTGCATCTCCATCTTTAATCCGGCTTTTTCACCCTCTAAATATTTCATATCCGTCTTGACTGTCTGGCAATAACTTTCATCTTCTGACATCTGCTTTAAAATGTCTTTTATATCATCTTCACATTCTTTCATATGACTGAACTGCTTTTCAGATAATTTTGCCATAGAACGTCCAAAGTCTCTTCTATCCTTATCTAATACCACGACTTTTTTTGCAAGGTTTATCAATCTTTCTTCCTGTGCATCAGGTAAATCTTCTATTATCTGTATGTCAGTAAGATAAGAATTTACTGTCTGATACTCAACCTTTAACTCTGCAATTCTTGAATTAGCACCCATTATTCTGTCACAACAATTCTCTATTGTCTGCTTCTTCTGTTCTAATGTCTCCGCCTGCATAGGCTCGGGTTTAATATAAACTGCCTCGTTATCTTCACTTGTTACCTCTAATTCGTCAAGATAATCCGTTTCTTCCGTTTTATTTCTTCTGAACAATCTCATCTCTATAGTGTCTCCTAACCTATATTACTTCTATAATCATTCTTCCACTCATCAAGAACTTCCTGAACATTCACATAATAATCATCAAGGTTATGTCTGCCATCATATATAAATGTCTGAGATAAATTCTCATATTCAGTTCCATTGTTAATCTGTTCCCAGATATCCTTAACCTCTTCACTGCATTTAAGAACCAGTTCAGAATTAATCTCATTCTCTTTAGTAAAATCAATGTCCTCCTTAATGCCTGAATATTTCATCGCAAATTTGACATTAATAATCTCCTTTAAGGCTTCATCAGATGGTTTTAATTCGTACGAATGTTTGAATTTTTCTAATGCTTCTTTTAAATAAAACATTCTACCCTCTATTTTACCGATTCCTAAGTATACCCCTGCATAGAATTCATTGCTTTCTCTTTTATATATATTGTTATTCAGAATATTTTCATATGTCTTTAACGCACTTCCAAGCTTGCCATTTTCAAAAAGCATATCAGCTCTTGTTTTCATTCGCTCTAACATTCCTTTTGAACTGATATTCTTTAATTCCTTTTCAAATGCTTTGATTTCTGTTTCGCTGTAATAACGGGAAGATTTTATAATTATCATAACAAGCTCTGCGAAATTCATTCTCTGTCCCATTGCATACATAAGCTTTTGTGCAACCTTTGGCAGATTAAGATTGTTTTCAATATAATCGCAAAGTCCCCCATTAAAGAAACCATCATCTACAAAATATGCGTTATTGTACAGATAGTATGCAAATTCTTCAATAGAATATATATTTAAGTCTGCATCGGCTATCCTGTATGGAACATCTGCTTTTCTACTGCATAAAATCAATCCACTCATACACTTCTCCATTTCTTACAGATAATCTTCTATATCAATTACCCTTTTCACCATTTCTTCGCTTGACTTAAAGAAATCACCAAAGCCTAAATCTTTCACCACCACTATGCATTGTCTGTCATTCCTATAAGCTAACACAATCTCAATTCGTGTTGTCTTATTAGGGCGTGGTGGAAAGCCTCGTAAATCTATCACTATTTCTTTCTCACTCTTGCTAAGTGAGGATACTATTTTAAGTCTTAATTCTTTAGAATCATCTAATATTCCCTCTGCTCTTGCGCCTGCTTCGTACCAGTTGGTTCCTGCTTTTGACAATATGACTGGTATATTCTTGTCATCTTTTTCGACTTCCACTTCGATATTAACTAATGTTCTTCCCGAACATACAAACTGATAACTGTCAGCATTACCTATACCAATCTGACTAAGATTAGCGTAGCCTGCACCCTTAACAAACAGGTTATATCCCTGGAATACTCTTCGTTTACTGCATAAGAACCTTATCGAATCTTCCATCCATTTCTCATAGAAGCCGACACCTGTCAGGAATACTGCTGACACAATATGTTTACTACATAACTTCTTAAGAAGCTCTAAGAATTTCGTATCCATTTCTAGTCTGCCCTGTTCAGTCTGTAAATCACTCACTTTGAACTTCTGTGTCATATCCATCTCTTCGACTATAATCGGCTGTGGTACTCTTGCTCTTACAGTTGTGAGTAATCTTACCAGAAACTGATGCTTTGTAAAATCAAATATCAGCACATCATTTACCCATATTTCCTTTTTCTGTGAAATCATATAATATATAATGCTTTCTGAATGACCGATAATTTTTACGTGTTCCCTGTCATAGCCCATATCATTTAAAACATTTCTAATAAGGTTAACAAGAATACGGTCCGGATATTCAACTGTTACAGATATATAATCAGGCTGCACAATGTGATAATTGCTTTTAAGTATTTTAAACAATCCCTCGAAGAAATGCTTTAATATCTCATATCCCGTATAAGTATTGTTACTTACAACTATACTTTTCTCAGATAAAATTGTCTTAAGAATATCATCAGCTAATATAGCCTCACCATTCTTTTCCCTAAGCAATGCATCATCACCTATGCACCATTCATCACTATTATTTAATTTTCCTATTTCCGTTGGAATAAGATATTTCTGTTCGCCTGCAATTGTACTTACTGAATCCGGCTCTGCCATATTTCCCATACAATACGCAATCTGCGTGTAATCTCTACACAAATCTATCGAAACGGATATTAAGTTGTTCGCTGTCTTTGTACTCAACTTAGTTCCTCCATATTTTAACATCAAAAGACATCTGTGCTACCTGAACAAATGCTTCACAAGTTCATTATTTACATAATATTTTCCGGCAAGTTCGCTTATCATTCCCTCTTGTTTCATCTCCATACACATAAGTATATCATTTAACATTCCATATCTTGACTGACTTGCCTCAACATTTCTGTCATCAAGCTGGTGGTCTTTACTCTCTGTCACGCGGCTTTCACCATCTGAAATCTCTGTTATATAATAATTTAACTTTTCTCCATAGAATAACGTAAAAGACTTTGTATACATTCCCGTAAAGCAACACTTCATCTCTTCAGTCGTGTACTCTTTCTCCTCATTATTACCTGTTTCAAGATAATAACTAATAAGAACCTTATCCTGTGGCTCTGCTCTGTATACTATCGTTGTCTTATCTAGTATTCTGTCCGACACTGCAAACCATTTAGTGAACTGTTTATAGAAATCAAATATTATAGTCTTCTTATCTAAATATTCCATACAATCCATGCATATTTCCTTATTAGTATCAGAAATAGTCTTCTTATCAGACTGGTATTTAAGGTATGCACATTTGCATATATCCATAATATTTTTGTCAAATACCAGCTCATCACCTAAGTGTTTGAAAAACATATCATCTACTGGATTCTCCCTGATGAAATATTCGTGCGACATGAAGAATAAATATGCATATCTTATTACTTCGCTTGCACCTTTTTTATAATAAGAATCATAGATTGTAACCACACTTGAAATAAATGTCCTTGAAAATAACATCTGTGCAATAAGTCTTTCCTCTAAGTCCCTGCTTTCAAATTCAAATTCCTTAGAGACACGCCATATCTCCATCATTTCCTTAGTTGTTCCATAATAATATCTGCACAGATAATCTAAAATAATTTCATTGTATTTTCCCTTAGAAAATGCATAATTACAATATTCTAATAATTGCTTATCTTCTTCTATCTCCTTATCTTCCTTAAGTCTCCTTGAGCAATATTTAAGTATCTTACGTGGGTCTATATCGCTATAACCATATTCTATAAGATATTTTTCCGCATACTCATATAAGCCACGCATAATCATAAGTTCTATAACACTCACTCTTGACTTTCTCTTAAGTCTGCTTACGTCTATGCTCATTAGATATTCATCTAATTCTTCGCCATCATAGTTATTAGAATAATATTCTATAATGTCCTGTATGATATAATCTTTGTAAACTTCTTCAAAATCATCACTTATCATAACTTCTTTAAAGAGACTTACACCTGATGGAATACTCTTATGATATTTTAGTGTCTGCTCACATTCTTTCGCCATCAGATAAATATTTCCCGGATTTCTTTCTAATGCAATCTTATTTAATCCTTTATTATCATATAATTTTGTCAATGTATAATTAATTGTGTTGTGATAAATATTTCCATTAATATCCTTTAATAACACAACTGCGTCATCCGTATAAATATTTATATATGCAATTCCTTTATTAATAACAAATGTCTGCTCATTCACAATCTCTTTATGTCTGACAATAACTTCCTTAATTCTATCATTGTCACATTCAAGCTTCCATGTGTTAAGAATTTTCACAAGATTCTTCTCATTCTCCTCTGTAATCATCTCTTCTGTAAGTACATCTGCATATACTACAGAAATAAATCTGTCTATTTCTCCATTTCGCAATTTATCTAATGCAAAATGCTCCATATTTCTTCTATAATTCTTGTATACATTTGGCTGCTTATCCTTATTTCTTATAATCAGACCATAGAAAAATGCTTCTCTGTTCATAAGCTGGTTACCATTGTATACATAGTACATAAGCACAGTATTAGGAACTATACCATCATAATCCTCTGGCATCGAGTATACATAATATTCATACAATCTTGTGACCTGTATGTCAGCAGTTACACCCTTAGCATACCATTTGAAATACTTCTCATCTGTCTTATTACCTCTGATTAACAGACTTATAATTGCAGTTAAGATTATTTTATTCTCAAATTTATCATAGAGTTTAACAAGAATATTGAACAAAAGAGGTCTGAAATTCTTCTCAAGCATTGCAAGTTCAGATATCTGGACTGCAAGTCTTAAATCTATCGCGTCATATTTACTTCCGAAATTAAGCACCTGTAACTCAAATGAATTAATAACTCTTAACAATGCCGGCTGTTTGTTTAATACATACAATGCCTCATAGTACATAAGTGTACTTCTGCAGCCTATCTTATACTGTTCTTTAATTCTTGTTAATTTAAGACTTTTATTATTCTCAAATGATGTATCAATATATAGAAGTATCCATAGCAGCTGCCATTTATCGTATCCATTTTCATAGTATTTTCTAATAATATCCGTAGCAATAATTGTCTGCTCTAACTTTCTCTTCTGCAAAGTTCTTACATAGAGATAGTAACAATATAATACTACGTTTTCCTCTTTCTTATCTAATATCTCCTCTGCTACACTGTCTATAAGCCATTTTGCTTCTTCATCTCTTCTTCTCGAAATATACATCTGTGCCTGTAGAAGTTTTAAAAATGGCATATCATCTCTGAAACCTCTGGCTCTCTCAATTAAAACATTCGAATTCTCTGCCCATGTATCAATACTGCTCTTTCTCATTCTGAAATTGAGATATTGCTCATTAAGGCTTGCAATACACTTTTTAATCTCATGATTTGCCGAATCTATTTCTCCTGTATTATCAATAGAAATCTCACATTCTAAACACTGGTTCATCGTATAAAATTTGATTTTTCCATAATTCATTCCACTATGCAATTTGGAAATATCTATAAGATATCTGAATTCATAATTATTTCCTGCAAAATCATCTTCAGTAATATTCTTCTTATATTCCGTTATAAAATCTCCGTCCACATCTACCTTAATATCTATGTATCCCCATGTATTTCTGGTAAGAGTAAGAATATCTCCATATGATTCTTCTAACATATCATACTCTCTTAATGTATCTGAAAGCTCTATCTTTACTTCCTGCTTCTTATTAATAGCAAGCATAAATTCCTCTAAAGCACGCTTTTTACTATAACTGTTGATAAGTCCATTATAAAGGCTCTTATCAGCCACATTATCTTTAAGAATAATTCTCTCGAAATCTTTCGACAGAAACATCTTAAGTCCCTCGTCATATTCCTGCTTAACAAGGTTAATGAAATGAAACAGATTCGATATATCGCCTATGGAAGATGGAATACTCTCTTCCTTAACAGCAATAGTATATGGTATAAAAAGTTCCCCACCATTGCTTACGATATTCACACGGCCTTTTATAACATCTCCGATTTCACTATTTTTGCCATCTATTACATACTCTATCTTATTATTTCTGCCAACAAACTGGTCATTAATTATCTTGAATTTCTCACACGTAGAATAAACTATCCCTTTTAGTTCATTGTCATCTTTACTAAAAATCTCAAATGAACCATGGTATAGTTCTCCTGCTTCTATTGATTTATCAATATCTGTAACCGATACTTCAACCTCCGGAAGATTATATTCAATTATGCCTCTTGATAACTTCCCAATTAGTTCTTTCAAAAAAATACCTCTTTCTGTATATCTGTCAAAATTCTTATCTGAATTTTATCACAAATGTCGTTCTATTACTAGTATGCATTGTAGAATTAATATCTCTGAATGTCTAGTCTGCTTCGAAGAATTTAACGTCTTTTATCTCGTCTGGTAAATACTGTTGTTCCACATAATGTCCCTCGTAATCGTGAGGGTATTTGTAGCCAATCCCATGGCCTAATTCTTTCGCTCCACCGTAATGTGCATCTTTTAAATATGCCGGTATCTGATATGCAGGCTCTCTTTTTACGAAATCAAGTGCTTTGTCAATTGCCATATATGCAGCATTTCCCTTAGGTGCATTTGCAATATATAAGACTGCCTCTGCTAAAGGTATCCTTGCCTCCGGCATTCCTAACTGATGCACTGCTTCTGCTGCCGATACAGCAACGACTAGTGCCTGTGGGTCTGCAAGACCTACATCCTCTGCTGCACATATCATAATTCTTCTCGCAATAAAAGTAACACTTTCTCCTGCATTTAACATTCTCGCCAGATAATATATGGCAGCATCGGGGTCAGAGCCTCTCATACTCTTTATAAATGCTGATATCGTATCATAATGATTATCCCCTGACTTATCATAACGAGGATTTCTCTGCTGTACACATTCCTCTATGGTATCAATATCGATATGAATAACTCCATCCGCCATTCTGTCCGTTGTAAGAACTGCTAATTCTACTGCATTCAAGGCTGTTCTTGCATCTCCATTGGCAATATCTGCAAGGAAATCAATGGCATCTTCACTCATTTTTGCACCATAAGCCCCCATTCCCTTAACTTCATCAGATATTGCCCTGTTAATAAGAATCTTTATATCCTCTTTATCTAATTCCTTTAATTCAAATATGGTAGACCTCGATATAAGTGCACTATTTACTTCAAAATATGGATTCTCTGTTGTAGCACCTATTAAAATAATTGTACCATCTTCGACAAATGGCAGTAAATAATCCTGCTGTCCTTTATTAAATCTGTGAATCTCATCCACAAACAAAATTGTACGTTTTCCATACATACCGAGACTATCCTTAGCTGCGTTTACTACTTCCTCCATGTCTTTCTTACCCGCAACCGTCGCATTAATCTGGCGGAATTCAGAATCAGAAGTATTAGCAATAACCTTTGCAAGTGTGGTCTTGCCAGTTCCCGGTGGCCCATAGAAGATGACCGAGCTTAACTTATCAGCCTTAATTGCTCTGTATAATAGCTTATTCTCACCAAGAATATGCTTCTGCCCTACCATTTCTTCAAGTTTCTCCGGTCTCATTCTTGAAGCAAGTGGTGATTCCTTACTCTTAGCATTATTTCTCATATATTCAAATAAATCCATTTTAATCTCCATTTCACATAAATCTCTAATAATTTTACCACTATTCCAGCTCTTTAACAATCATATTAAGTTTTATAAATTCTATTAAGTTTTTCTAAATTCTGTTGTTAGTGCATTTGTTTTATGGTAAAATAAAGTTTATTACGAAAAAAGGGGGTTTTCATTTGACTGAAAACAGTTATTCAACAATTACACCGGAAATAACTAATCTTTCTAAGCTATGTTTGGATAATAGTTCAATCGACCCATCGTTATATGGTAAATATGATGTAAAACGTGGACTTAGAGATATTAACGGAAAAGGCGTACTTACTGGTTTAACAGAAATCGCAGAAGTTCGCTCGTATATCACAGTTGACAGCGAAATGATTCCTTGTGAGGGTAAGTTGTTTTACCGTGGTTTAGATATCGAAGATATCGTAAACGGTTTTGTTTCCGAGAAAAGATTCGGTTTTGAAGAAACCACATATTTATTATTATTTGGTAAGCTTCCAACAAAGGAAGAATTAGATTCATTTAGTGCATTGCTTGGACATTATCGTTCATTACCTACAAGTTTTGTACGAGACATAATCATGAAGGCACCAAGTCACGATATGATGAATACATTAGCAAGAAGTGTGCTTACTCTCTATTCATATGATGATGCTGCTGATGACATTTCAATTCCTAACGTCCTAAGGCAATGCTTACAGCTCATAGCTTTATTTCCACAACTATCTGTTTATGGCTATCAGGCTTACAAGCATTATCACGATGGTCAGAGCTTATTCATTCATTCGCCTGATCCTAATCTGTCTACAGCAGAGAATATTCTTCATCTGTTAAGACCAGACAGCAAATATACTGAATTAGAAGCGCGTATCTTAGATATCGCATTAGTTATCCATGCCGACCATGGCGGTGGTAACAATTCTACTTTCACAACTCACGTAGTATCATCATCAGGAACTGATACATATTCAACAATTGCCGCGTCTTTGGGTTCTCTTAAGGGTCCTAAACATGGTGGTGCAAATATCAAGGTTATCCAGATGTTTGATGACATGATGGAACATGTATCCGACTGGACAGACGAAGATGAGATAAAGGCTTATCTTTCTGACTTACTTAACAAGAAAGCATTTGATAAGGCCGGATTAATCTACGGCATGGGGCATGCTGTTTATTCTATATCAGACCCAAGAGCAAGAATCTTTAAAGGTTATGTTGAAAAGCTTTCTAAAGCAAAAGGGCTTGATAAAGAATTCGCATTATATTCAGCAGTAGAACGTCTTGCTCCTGAAGTAATTGCTAAGGAACGCCAGATTTATAAAGGTGTAAGCGCTAACGTTGACTTCTATAGTGGTTTTGTATATAGAATGTTAGGACTTCCTATGGAACTCTACACGCCTATATTTGCAATCGCAAGAATTTCAGGTTGGAGTGCTCACCGTATTGAGGAATTAATTAATGCTGGTAAAATCATTCGTCCTGCTTATAAGAATGTAGCAAAGCACATTGACTACGTTCCAATGTCTGACAGAGGCTAATTTTTTAAGAGGATAATATTGATACAATTATTTTCTGGTGAATATATCAACAAAAGACTAACTGGTTAACTTTAGCCTGTTAGTCTTTTTAATATTTTCTTATCAATTTTCTTAGCAATTGTTTTACCAATACTTTTTACAGTTACTTTTATTTCACATTTTAATAGCAGTTTTTGTAAATTTCAAGCTGAATTATTTACAAACTATCTTCTCTTCTGTTAACTAATATTTCTATATCTTTCATCGTCTCATTAACCATGTCCTTAACCTGGTATCTGTCAATGAGTTTTATTATTGTATTCGACATATCGCTCAACTTTGATACATCTGATTCTTCCAATATTTCATTAAATTTTTCTTTAATCTTACCCGGCTCATCTATTCCTTCGAAATTCATCTGCACTCCAAGTTCCCCCAATACAATTCCCATACCTGCTGCCATTTCCACATTTCCGATAAATATATTAGGCGGATTAGTTGTGGTTTTCTTTTTAACAGCATCATAAATAATATTATAAATCATAGTGCATTACTCCTTTCTAATTTTCAATGTCACATCTACTGGCTATTATCATATCTTATATTATAAAACAGAATATAAATATTGGAGTAGTATGAAAACTCAAAATAATATTGCCATTATAGGCGGTGACACAAGGCAGAAATTCTTATATTATGAACTTAGGAATCAGGGATATAACATTTATCCATTTTATATTGAAGATGTTAATGATACACATTCTATCTCTGAACGCCTGCCACTATGTAATCTTATACTATTTCCTATTCCATTTTCCAAGGATAAAATAAATCTATATTCTAAAATTTCTACCCAGATAAATATAAACTATCTCCTTACACTTATCAATCCCTGCTCTGTAATATGCGGAGGCTGTTTCAATAACGATTTTATCAGTAAATGTAATGACCTAAACATTGTAACAAAGGATTTAATGGATATTCCATCTTTCGAGTTATATAATTCCATAGCAACAGCTGAGGGAACTGTTGCAGAAGCAATCTGCACAAGTCCGATAAATATCCATAAATCACATTCTCTTGTGTTAGGCTACGGTAAATGCGGTATAGCGCTCGCAGCAAGACTTAAAGCATTAAATGCCATAACATACGTTGCCGCAAGAAATCCGGTTCAATTGTCTATGGCATACGAACAAGGGCACAATCCTATTCCACTAAATGAATTAACAAGACATATTAATAAATTCGACTTTATTTTTAATACCATACCATCTTTAATTCTTAATCGCAACATATTAAGTAATGCAAATACAGAAGCAACCATAATAGATATTGCCTCTAATCCGGGTGGTACCGACTTTGAAGCCTGTAAGCACTTCGGCATAACCGCCAGACTTTGTCTGTCACTTCCCGGCAAATATTCACCAAAAGCCTCGGCACAGATAATCAGCAGATGCATTGTCTCTATGCTGAATTAATATATAATAAATTGCTCAGAAATGGAGGTCAATGTGAAATAATTGTGCTGATGCACCAATTATTTCACATGGCTATTTGCTTCAGAGCGAAAGCAAATAGCATCTTATGGCAGGTCAGAAATCGTTTCACGAATTTCTGACTGCCTATTCGCAATAAATTGCTCAGAAGTGGAGGTATAAAATGAAACTTGCAAATAAGACCGTAGGTTTTGCAATTACCGGCTCTTTTTGTACATTTGCCAGAATCAAAACCGAACTTATTCATCTGACCAGGGAAGGTGTAAACGTCATTCCTATTTTTTCATATAATGCTTATACAACTGACTGTCGTTTTGGTAAAGCAAGCGACTTTGTTAAATTTGTCGAGGATACAACCCAGAACAAATCTGTTGTCACTATAGCCGAAGCCGAAAAATTCGGTCCAAACAAAATACTTGATATTCTTATAATTGCTCCTTGCACCGGAAACACACTTGCTAAACTTAATAACGGAATAACTGACACACCTGTTCTAATGGCTGCTAAAGGTCATCTACGAACAGGCAGACCTCTTGTCATCTCCTTATCTACTAACGATGCCCTCGGGATGAATTTTAAAAATGTCGGTTCACTGTTAAACTGTAAAAATATATATTTCGTTCCATTCGGTCAGGATAATTGTGTTGCAAAACCTAATTCAATGATTGCACACACAGAATTAATTATTCCTACCCTGGAAAACGCCTTAGATTCTAAGCAGATACAACCGATATTAGTTTAAATTTATAAGATACAACCGATATCAGTTTAAATTTATAAGATATAACAAATGCCGCTATAATCAGCGGCATACATATACATATTTATATTTCATTCTAGCTTTGTAAGAAATCCTTAATCTTCTTGCTTCTTACAGGATTACGAAGCTTTCTAAGGGCTTTCGCCTCAATCTGACGAATTCTTTCTCTTGTTACATTGAATTCCTTACCAACTTCTTCAAGTGTTCTTGGATGTCCGTCTTCTAGTCCAAATCTCAGAACAATAACCTGCCTCTCTCTTTCTTTCAGATCCATTAACAACTGGTCTATATGTTCTCTAAGCATAACTGCCTCTACATTTGCCTCAGGTGTTACCGTATTATTATCAGCCACGAAATCTCCTAAGTTAGAATCATCTTCTTCACCAATAGGTGTCTCTAATGAAGCCGGTTCTCTCGCTATCTGCATTATCTCTAACACTTTACTCTCTGTCATATCAAGAGCCTCTGCAAGTTCGGCTGCTGATGGCTCATAACCAAGTTCAAGAGTAAGTTTTCTCTGCATTTTAGACATTCTGTTAATAGTCTCAACCATATGAACAGGGACACGAATTGTTCTCGCCTGGTCTGCTAATGCACGAGTAACCGACTGGCGAATCCACCAAGTAGCATATGTACTTAGTTTAAATCCCTTATCATAATTGAATTTCTCTACGCCCTTAATAAGTCCAAGATTACCCTCCTGAACTAAATCCAGAAAACTCATTCCTCTTCCTGTATATCTCTTAGCAATACTTACTACAAGTCGTAAGTTTGCTTCAATTAATCTATCCTTAGCATGCTGGTCACCCTCAGCTTTTCTCTTGGCAAGACGCAATTCCTCTTCCGCACTAAGCAATGGAACTGTACCTATCTCTTTAAGATACATTCTTACAGGATCTTCAGTACCAACACCCTCTAATAAATCTATTGCGTCTAAATCTATATTCTCTTCTTCTTCTTCAAGCTCTTCATCTGTAGGCTCAAGTAATAATGCATCTGGTTCAACAAGTTTACCATCTTTAGTAAACTCCGGCTCCATTTCCTCTGCCTGTGAGACCTCTATCTTATTATCTTCTAAATATTGATATACCATATCCATCTGATCGCCAGTTAACTTTGCATCTTTACAGAATTTGTTAATCGCGCCAAACTCTATTGTATTATTTTTTCCTTTTGCTTCTTCTACTAATTTTCTTAATTTCCCTAAGAATTCTTCTTCAACCACCAAAATCGGTCCTTTCTCTTCATCTAATTACATTATCTCTTGTACGTTGCAACATTATACACAAAAAAATAGCTGATGTAAACCAGCTATTTTGAATTTTCTGAAATTTGTTAAAAAATATGATTTTTTGTCACTTTTATTCGAAAAAATCATCTATTTTTTTGAAATTCCAGACATAATCTTTATAGCTTTATTATGGTTAACTACTTTTACTCTCTTTGGCGAACCACCATATTCACCATCTAATACCCAAGGCACCTTTTCATCAGCATCAAAAATAATCTTAGATGCCTTAAATGAAATAACACTGTCTGTCTTGATATCCATTCCTAATAGTGCGCCAAGAATAAGTTGTAAATCTAACGGACTCTTTGGTTGTTTAATCAACATAACTTCAAACATTCCATCATCTATTACAACATTTTTGCCTGTTATACCTTTAAAACCACCTACTGAAATAGAATTCGTAACCATTCCATACAAAAATTCTCCCTCAACATTGCCATTTTCATAACTTACGCTCATATGATATGTCCTAAGTGAAGTAAGTTTAGTAACAGCTTCTATAATATATGCCGGATGCCCTAATATATTCTTCATCTCTTGTGGTGTCATATATGAAACGTCTGTAAATGCACCAAAGGCTGCAATGTATACAAACTTCTTCTTACCAAATCCTCCGATATCAACCGATATCTGCATACCATTAACAGCAACTGATGCAGCTTCAATCATTGATTTAGGCAATCTTATACCTTGTGCAAAATCATTCGTGGAGCCTGCCGGTATATAACCTAAAACAGGTCTTTCCGGTAATTCCATAAGCCCACTTATAACCTCATTAAGTGTGCCATCACCACCACTACATACAATCATATCATATTGATATGCAAAATGTATTACTTTTTCCTTTGCATCAAGCCTCTGTTGTGTAGGATAAACTTCTACCTGATATCCATGCTTAACGAAACAGTCTACAATATCTGACAGATTTTCTTTAATCATACCCTTACCGGAATATGGATTATATATAAATAGTAAATTTTTCATTTTGATCCTCATTTCTGAACAATATATTTGCAAAATATAATTGTGTATCAAAAATTCTTTCTTCACTTTTTCGTTTCATTGTAACACATTTACGACAATTTTACCACACTTTCACACAAAAAAGAAGAAGTCAGTACTGACTTCTTCTAAAAGTTTATTATTTGTTCGTTATTTCTTAAGATTAAGCATTAGCTTTTTTCTTAGAAGCAACATATGCAACTGCTGCTAATAAACCAAACATAACTACTGAAACTGCTACTGTATCGCCTGTCTTAGGTGCATTTGTGTTTGAAGATGTACCTGTTCCTTTAGATGTGCTATTAGCTGTTCCTGCTGCATTGTTATCTGTTCCTGCTGCTGGAGTGCTATCTGCTTTAATTGCTGATGTGTAGCTTTCTGGAGCTGTTGCTGATACTTCTGCTTTCGTTCCATCATATGTTACATAAACATCAGTAACTGCGCCACCAAATTTGTTAGCGATAGTTTTCTTGTTAAGTAATATGTTATCTGTCTGTGCCTTAGTAGCTGTATCTGTTGTTGCAATACCAGATTTTCTGACTGCCTCTAAGTCAATTTCTCTTGTTGTATCATTTATTGTTGTATCACCAACGTAGTTGTTGAAGATTACTGCAATACCATCTGCTGTGTATGAATCAGTGAATGTAGCTGTGATTGTCTTCCAACCTGTAGCTTTGTCATCATCCATTTTAGCACCTGGCCAAACAATTTTATCACCTGTTTCTTCTTTAGTAATTACTGCACATTTATCCTTAGGTGATACGTTTGTGTCAAATGCGATACCCTGATAAATCCAAGCTCCTACTGTATCCCAGTTAGCTCCATTCTGAAAATGAAATGTTACCTGCTGATCTGCAAATGCCATAACACTTGCTGACATTGTCATTGCTGCTGTTAATAAAACTGCAACTGCTTTTTTAAGTTTTCTCATTTTTTTCTTCTCCTTTTTTATTTCTTATTTTTGAACGAGCTAAGCCCGTTTCAATTATCGTAATTATATACCAGTTTATTTCTTTTTGCAATACTTTATTGTTAATATTTTTAATTTTTTATTAATTTACTTTCTTTTTTTGTACATATTTCACACATAGCTATCATACTATGAAGATAATTATCATTCTGCCTATATCATACACTGATTTCATGGTGCTTTTTTACTCTATAGAAGATGTCTCATTCATATTTTAATACAGCATAGTTTTACTTATAAATGAATAAAGAATGTCGCTTGCGACATTCTCCGCCTGCGGCGGAGCGTTTTTTGCCTACCAGGACAATTTCAAGGAAATTTCCTGGTATACAAAAAAGGTCACTGCCTTTTAGCAATGACCTTTTATTATCTCTTAATATCTGTTAGTCAGAAATTAGTTCTTTTTCTTTTTAGAAAGAGCTACGATTGCACCGATTACTGCAACTACTACAACTACGATAACTACGATAACTACTGGAGAAACACCATCTTTTTCATCGTCTTTTGATTCTTTCTTTGATGTCTCTGCTTTAGCATCATCTTTTGTTTCATCTTTCTTAGAATCATCTGTTGTTACAGTTTCATCTTTCTTATTATCGCCTGTGCTGTTAGCTGGTTCATATGTACCGCCTTCTTTTTCAACACATTCTTTAATAAATGCTTCATATGCTGCATCATCAAGTGCTATGCCTGAATATCCATCAGCTTCGATAGCTGCCTTGTTAGGCTCTACGAAGTTAGATGAATCCTCGTCTTTTGAATGATATCTAACTACTGTAGGAAGTGCTTTCTGATTCTGGATAACTACTACAAAACCATTAGCTGGTTTAACATATACTTTATATTCGCCTGTCTCAAATGTACTTCTGAACTGTGACTGGTTATCTGCCCAAGCTGCATCTGGATTACCAAGACACATCTGGAAGTTCCATGCATAATCTACAGCATCCTTAAGAACTTTGTATTCCTTATCACCAGCTACAACACAGTTACCTGTATATGTGTATACACCTTCCATACCGTCAACTGGTTTCATAATCTGGTCTTCATTTGTTGGTACCCAACCTACTGTTGTGTCACCTTCATCTTGTGCTCCAAAGATGTTTGGATTACCCATAAATGAGTATGTTGAATCTTCGTCTGCAAATGCAGTAATTCCCATTGCAGCAATCATTGTTGCTGTTGCAACTACTGTTGCAATTTTTTTAATGATTTTTTTCATAATAAAAAATTCTCCTTTCAAATTTCTGTTACATTCTCTTGTAACTTATGTCTTAGATATTATATCCCAAAACAATTATATTTGCAATCTCTTTTAAACATTTTTTATACATTTCGTTTATTTTTTTTTTATAAACTGTGAATTATATACAAATAATGACAAATATCATCTTGTTATTCTTAAATATTCCAACGTCCAAACCACGTTATGTCATTATGGAATAAAGAATGTCGCTTGTGACATTCTCCACCTGGGCGGGTTGCTATAGCAACATTTTCTGTTCCGCCGCAGTGCAATCCTCGCGGAGCGTTTTTTACTTACCAGGACAATTTCAACGGAATTTCCTGGTAGGTAAAAAGGAAGTGCAACTTAATTGCACTTCCTCATAACTTTTAGCTTAAATCATTATAATCAATAGATTGTCCTATCTAATTAAGCTTCTTTCTTCTTTGCAACTACTGCAACTGTTGCAACTGCTGCGAATAATACTACCATTAATGCTACTGGTGCAACATCACCTGTCTTTGTAGCCTGGTTAGCTGCTGTTGTAGCTGCTGCTGTTGTAGGAGCTGCTGTTGTAGGAGCTGCTGTTGTAGGAGCTTCTGTTGTTGGCTCTTCTTCAGCTTTCTTTACATAATCTGTACCAGTTTTGATGTAGTTAGCTAAACCTTCAACATTTGCTTTGTATGTTCCATCAAATAAAGAATATGTTAATTTTGTGCTTTCTGCAACTTTATCAAGATCTTTCTGTCTGTCTGCTGAAAGCTGAGCTTTGAAATCATCTACTTTCATAGTTGCAAGTTCATCTACTGTGTAGTATTTCTCATCACGATCGTTTGTTACCCAGCCAACTGTGTAATCTACTGCCTTGCCTTCTGCATCTTCGATATAAACTGTAGCAGTTCTTGTATCATAATAAAGTGTTACGTCTGTATCTGCTTCAAGATTATCAATTGCAAGAGTTGATAAGCATGTAAATGTATCGTTAGGTTTGTAATTAGGCTCGCCTAATAACATTCTTGACCATCCACCCTGTACATAATTTTCTCCATCATAATAGTTACCTAAGATGCAGAATCTTCTCATCCATTCGTTATTATCTGCTCCTGTTTCATCTGTTGTTGGTGCTGGAGCAGTAAACTTGAATGAAACTACGCCTTCTTTGTCTGTTTTAGCAAGAACTGAATCTGGGTTATTTGTTTTCCATCCTGTAACATTACCTGCTAATAAGTAGATGCTTTCACCCTCTTCAAGGTCTGTAATCTGTTTCTCTGTACCAGTTACATTACCATTTTCATCCTTTACTTCTACATCTGAAACTGTGTAACCAAAAGCTGTTGTAAAAGTTCCGAATACCATTGTTGCTGCTAACATTGTAGCTGCGATTTTCTTAATAGATTTTCTCATTTTAAATCCATCCCTTTCTATTTTTTTGTTTGTGTTCTTTTGACACTACTGTCAATATCGACATTATAATATATTTCTTTCTGTCTTGCAAGCAATTTTGTAATTTTTTTTCAAAAAAAATTAATAATTTATTTAAAATTTATGCACATTTACTTTAATATGCACAAATTTCATTATATATACAACTCGTTTTATAAATTATTTACTTGTTTATGCATATCCCATATGTTAAAATACCCACTATGATTAGGCATATTTAACAAAGCGTGAATCTAAAATATAGACTAATAAAAATATGAAAGGACTTAACTGTAATGAGTGCAAACGACAATATTAATAATCCGGATACCAAACCAGATATAACCAACTCAATTGATGACGAAGTTAAGAAAACCAGATTAGACAAGGATTCTGAAATCTACAACAAGAACCGTTCAGAAACTCTTAATAAGGAAGAATTCAATAAATTATCCCGTCGTGAGAAATTCCTATATTATAAGGAATATTATGTTCCATATATTCTTATTGTACTTGCAATTGTAGTTGCAATGACATATGTAGTGGTTTCCATACATAAAACCGACAAACAGAAAGAGTCTTTCTATTGTGGTATGATGACAGGTGTACAGTTTGACAAAGAAACGATGGATGAAATGCCAGATAAATTCACTGAGTATCTTAAGACCAAGACTGGCTATAAAGGATATATAAATGCTGACAGAACTTACTTCGAAGTATTCTATTCTACTTTCACTGATGATATCCGTTTAGATGGCTTCTTTGATAAGAATATGTTCGATATATTTATTACCCGTGAAGATACCTTTAAGAATTACATAGGTAATGGTACAATTAAGGACCTGTCAAAGGTTCTTCCAGATGATCTACTTAAGAAGGTTGAAGATAAGCTTGTATATGCAACCAAAGGTGATTCTTCTGAATCAATTCCTTATGGTATATTACTTGATGATATAGATTATAAGTTTTACGATGGTGCAGGGAATCCTGTCGATCCCCCAATTCTCTCTATTCCTATTAATACAACAAGATTAGAAGTTGCCATTCATTTTATAGAATTCTTGTTCCAGTAATTTTTTCTTTCAATAATTTTTTCAATCCAGCATACAAACAGACTTATTGCAGTTGCAATCAATGCTCCTGCAATAACATCTGATGGATAATGAACACCTACATATAATCTTGAAAATGATATTAAGAATGCAAGTGTTAGTGCAGGTATACCATATTTCTTTGGTAAATTTCTAAGCATTATAATAGCCGCTACAAATGAACTTGCTGTATGACCTGACGGAAATGAATAATCTCTTTGTATTCCGACAAGTGAAGTAAGTCCGGCAATCATATCATAAGGCCTTGTTCTTGCTACAAGATTTTTCAAGATTATATTATTAATTATAAGCGACAACAATAATCCTGATATTACCATAATACTTGTTTTCCTTGTCTTCTTAGGTATCAGTAATCCCATAGCCATTATTACCCATATTGCACCACCATTTCCAAGTGACGTTATAAATATCATAATATGATTCAATATATCATTTCGCATATTATTCTGAATCCACAATAATATGTTTTGTTCTGCAATCATTAAATGTTCTATCATAATAATCCTCATTTCCAGGCGACTCTCCACTTTTATATAAATATGGGATATTTTAATACAGATTATTTTCTTTTGCAACGTGATGTTTATTTCTTCCTATTTATATGGATCTCAGGCATCGCTACAGTATCATATGTAATATTATCATTTACATCATTACTGTTTTCTGATTCAGCCAGTTCTTCACATTCATCTTCTTTCTTCGCCACACTAGTTGTATGGATCTCAGGTACAGCAAGATAATCATAGTCCATCCTATACTTTTTCTTCTCTTTAATTTCCTTAATCTTGAAATATTTTTCTCTTTTCTTTCTTTTAAAAAACATCTTCACAACCTCCATTACAGAATATTAATAAATAATGTTATTACAAGACTGTTTATAAAATCTGCAAATAAACTGCCAATCAACGGAATTAACAGATAAGCCTTAACTGATGGTGCATATTTTTCACATAATACCTGCATATTAGCCATTGCATTAGGCGTAGCTCCCATTCCGAAGCCACAGGTTCCTGCTGCTAATATTGCCGCATCATAATCCCTGCCCATTATGTTAAACACTACATATCTGGCAAATACATATATCAACACTACCTGTATCATCAACAATACTACAAGTGGCAATGCCAGGTCTGATAACTGCCAGAGTTTCAATGTAATCATCGCAATACCCAGGAATAATGACAGACTTATACCACCCACATCATTAATTTCGCCCATGTGTATATTGAATTTTCCTGTATATTCATCAATATTTCTTATAAGTGCTGCAGCAATCATGGCCCCAATGTATACTGGAAATGTCATGCCGGTAAGTGTCAGAAGTTTTGAAAATATCGTACCTATACCTACTGCAATAATTAACTGGAATACTGCTATCGCGTACATATTGGTATGTCTTTCATGCTTTTTCTCATCTTCAACTAAAAGGCTGTCATCTTCCGGTACAACTGTTGACAAGAGATTTTTCTTTTCAATAAGTTTTCTTCCAATAGGACCTCCGATAAGACTTCCTGCCACAAGTCCAAACGTGGCTGCTGCCGTACAAATCGTTGTTGCTCCCGATATATTAAAATCTTCTAAAACTGGTCCAAATGCACCTGCTGTTCCGTGTCCACCGACCATAGGTATGGAACCTGTACACATTCCTATTAATTTATTAAGTCCTAACAGAGAGGCAACACCAACTGCTAAAAAGTTCTGTGCAAATATCAGAACTACCACCAATAATACAAATACTATTAATGATTTCCCCCCTTTTTTTAAGACCTTAAGATTGGCCTGAAAGCCAACCGAAGTAAAGAAAAATACCATACACACTTCTCTTAACGTATCATCAAAATCAAACTCTGCTATCCCTGTCGCATAACATACGCAAGTAAAAATTGCAAAAATAAGTCCACCGACAACTGGTGCCGGAACACAGAATTTTTCCAAAAAATTTATTTTCATTTTCAAAAATTGACCTAGCATCAGAACAACTACTGCAATAGCCAGAGTCTGATACATATCTAAATGTATAATCATTATTTTCCTCATTTCCGAATAATTTACTATGATGCAATATTGAAAAATTATTGATTATTTTCAACATCTATTCCATTCTTTTTATAATATTTTGCCGCACCTTTATGAAATTTAATCGTAATTCCCTGCGTCACGGTATCTTGTGTCAGCTCTAAATCTGTCATACTATTAAATTGTAGTTCTTTACCATGTTCAAACAAGCACTTTGTTATCTTATAGACGATATCTTCATCTAATTTATCACTTGCAAGAAGAACTGACTCTACACCAATAGTCTGTATATCATTAGTCTGACCCTCATAAGTATTAGCAGGTATATTATATTCCATAATGAAATCATATGTTGATGTAATTTTTTCCATCTGATTATCGTCTATACTTAACAAACGTATCTTACTTCTGCCTGCAAGTTCATCAATAATTTCTGTTTTAATACCTGCCGTACAGAATAATGCATCTATTTCACCATTTTCCAACTTATTTACGGCTGTTTTATAATCATAATTCTTCATTTCAACAAGTGTATCATTATATCCATACGCCTGTAATATCTGCTTTGCATTTCTTTCTGTTCCTGATTCATATTCTCCAATACTTACCTTTCTACCTTGTAAATCATCAATAGATAAAATATCCGAATCATTCATCACGACAATCTGGCATGCTTCAGTATAAAGTCCTGCTATTGCTGAATATCCTTTATAAGTACTATCTATAAATTCTCCTGTCCCATTATATGCATCATCAATTAAATCCGCCTGTGCAATTCCAAGTTCGATATAATTCTTAGAGAGTAACCTAAGGTTTGCTGCAGAACCTGCAGTTTCTTTTACCTTAACCTTTAAATTTTCTTCCGATGATATCTTATCAGAAAATTCTCTTCCAAAAGAATAGTACATACCACCCTCTCCCGCCGTTCCAATTCTTATATCATATTTTTTCATACCACAGCCGCCAAACGATATCATTATTGTAAATGATATAGCAACTGCAAGTATGGTACTTAGAATCTTTATTCTCATAAACTTTACTCCTTTTCATAGTGTCGTATGTTTTTACTATGTCATTACAACTTCATCAAGCGACAGTTTTCGATTCCTGCATCCCAGAATTTCTCAACCGGAATATTCTTCACCTGACATAAAATACTTGAATTCATGGCTCCATGTCCGACTATAAGTATATCTCTACCCTCTGCAAGCTGAGGCTTTACTACTTTTTTCAGAAAATCACCAGTTCTTGCATATAACTGTTCAAGACTTTCACCGCCTTCTACTCCTTTATAATTAGCAGGATCTTTAAATAATACTCTCACCGGACAATTCAGGTCTCTTATACAATTTGCTGTCCCTTCATATATTCCGAAACTCATCTCCTTTAACCTGTCATCAGGTATTATATCTATATTTCTGCCCTCAAGAAATATCTTAGCTGTCTCTCTTGCCCTTACAAGTGGCGAACAATAACATATGTCAAAATTGATATCCTTATATTTTTCCCTTGCCTCCCTTGCCATCTCTCTTCCCTCGTCATTTAACGGAATATCGGTACGACCCTGCAGCTTATGAAGTTCATTCCAATCTGTTTTTCCATGTCTCATAATATATAACATATAATTTTCTCCATTTTCTCTATAAAATCTGTTATTAGTTATCTTATAACAATCTTGTATTTTAGTAAACGTCTGATTACAGACCATAGACATTATTTACCCTAAAGGACTAAATAATGTCGCTTGCGACATTCTCCGCCTGCGGCGGGTTGCTATAGCAACATTTTCTGCTCCGCCGCAGTGCGATCCTCGCGGAGCGTTTTTAACTTACCATGACAATTTAACGAAATTTCCTGGTAAGTTAAAAATAATGTGACAAATAATCCCCCTGGACTATTTGTCACATTAAGTTTGTTCAAATAAATTAGTTTATCCTGACTTTATTAACATTAATTTTATTCACATTATTTAAGAATTACTATTGAATATGGTGGAAGAACTATTGTGTCCTCTACCTGATATGGTTTGTCTTCACCAACTGTTAACATTCCCTGAATACATGTGTAATTATTTTTTTCTCTTGATAAAGTTACTGTCTTAGTTTCTTCTTTATCTGTATTAGCAAGAATTATTATCTTACTGTCATTGTATGTCTTAGAAACTGCGAATATATCCCCATCCTCAACATCTGATAATATTTCAATTGTTCCTCTTGCTATTTCTGGGAAAATATTTCTTAATTTTACTGACTGCTTAACATATGAAAGAATTGATGTCTCATCTTTCTCCTGTTCTTCTACAGAAGCAAATCTGTTAATTACATAATTCTTATCCATATTAATAGGTCCTTTACATTCGCCTGTCTTATCTGTTGACGACCATATCATTGGTGAACGTTTATTCTCATCTGCACCTGTTCCACCAATACCGATTTCATCACCATAGTAAATGTATGTACAGCCATTCATTATTCCTAACAAACCATGTACAAATTTAATCTTATTTTCATCAAATGCAAGATAATGTGCAGCTCTGTTTAAATCGTGGTTACCAACGAATGTTGCTGAAATTGCATCTTTAGAATATCCTGCAAGTGTATCTTGCGTATTCTTAAGTGCTGTTGCAAAATATTTCCCATTATAAGCAGGATCAACGCCCTGTGTTACAAGACTTATATTTCCATCAAAACTTGAATAACTAAAATCAAATGCACTGTCAATTCCGCTTTCAACATATCTTGCATAGTCTGCACACCATGTTTCAGCTACTATATATGCATCTGGTTTTACTGATTTAACGTAATCATTAAACCATCTTAATACTTCTATATTCTTGTCTGTTTCACCTGAATAATACTCTTTTGCTCCATCTAATCTGAATCCTGCTGCACCTAAGTCTAACCAGAATTTAGCAATATCTTCGAATTCTTTTTGCACATCTGGATTACCAAGATTTAAGTCTGGCATCTGCTGCGAGAATACTCCCTCATAATAATATGCTGAAGTTCCTGCCTGATAATAATTACCAGTCTGCTCGCCTTTTTTAAATGTATAATAATTAACATATTTACATTCTGATGCATCCGGTTCTTTATCATCAGGAAGATTTTGTAAGTATTCTCTCGCTTCCTTGAACCAAGGATGTCCGATTGATGAATGGTTCATTACAAGGTCAATGATAACCTTAATTCCACGTTTATTACACTCTTCAATTAACTGCTTGAAATCATCAAGTGAACCATATGCTTTATCAATATCGCAATAATCTGTTATATCATATTTGTGATATGATGGTGAGGGAGATATTGGCATAAGCCATATACCATTTATACCAAGGTCTGTATCTGTTGAATCGTCACCATCATTCAGATAATCGAGCTTACTGATTATTCCCTGAATATCTCCCATTCCATCACCATCACTGTCACAGAATGAACCAACAAAGATTTCATAAAAGTTTCTGTTCTTATCATCAATTACATTAAGTGTAGACTGTAACTGTGCCGGAACTTCCTCTCCGTCTATCTTAATCTTCTCAGTTGTCTTATCATTAGCTGGTTTTTTCTTAGTGTTGTCTGACTTATTACTCTTTCCACAACCTGATAGTGCAACCGATGTTGCTAATAAAAGTGCTAATGCACTGGTGGCAAGTTTCTTACCAAAGAATCTTTTTCTCATTTTATTCTTCCTTTCTATAGTTCTTTATATTTTCATTTTATTATGATTTATAATTTATATTTTATTTGATAATCGTCTATTTTTCAATCTTTTTTATTCCTGATTTTTCTTTTAATTTCTTCTTATATGTCATATCAGACGTAAATATATAGCAAATAAATATAACCATTATCGCTTTTTCAAATATAAAGAATGTTAATGCTACTGATTCTATCGGCATAGAAATGTATTCACATAATATGCATAAGAACATTATCTTCCATAACATATTCATCCTCTTAATCTGATAATTACTTTCATTTCCCTGTAATGCTGAAAGATTCTGTATAAACATAAATATATTAAGTAAAAATGCCAATTCCAATATAGCACTTAACATCACTATTATATTAGCATTAATCTTATATAATATTCCGTACATATCAAGAATATATGCAGCATATGATATCACAAATGTTATCACTGCCGTAATCATTCCCTGCTTCGCAGCCACCTTAAGTGAATCATTTTCACTGTTATCTTTCCATAATTTAAAAAATTGATATATCAATATCGCATATCCTATGAAATCAGGTAATAAATCAAGATTTGCTTTCTTGTCCGGACTTACAACGATATCTATCGATATAAACAAAAATGCAACTATTACTTTTAACACACTAAACTCCATTCCGCAGACGTTTACGTCGGAGGAATCGCGAGCAAAATTACAAATTTTGCTCTGCGATAATGCTATTTGTGACGCCTGCGAAACAAATAGCGGTGCGAAAGGATTAGTGCATCAGCACAATCCTTTCACACTATCTCCATTCCGTATATACCATTTTAAGAGGTAAGGAGGAACTGCATATGCAGTTCCTCCTCTGCCATAAAATGTCTGTTATTATCTGTAATCTTACATATACCAGACTTATATTCTATACTTTATAACCGGTTGTATACTATTAGTTCTTCTGTTTTCCAAATATACTTAATAATCTTAAGAATAAGTTAATGAAATCAAGATATAATTCCATACCACAATATAATGCAATAATATTCATATCTGACATCTCACCACTACTTGCAAGTTTCTTCATCTTCTGTGTATCATATGCTGTTAAGCCTACAAAGATAGCTACTCCGACATAATCCATAAGTAAATCAATGCCTGAACTATGAATGAAAAATATATTAGCAAGTGTAACAAGTATAACACCCCAAAGAGCCATCATTAAGATTGAACCCATCTTAGTTAAGTTAATACGTGTTGTTGCACCAATTATTGCCATTCCGGCAAACATTCCGGCACAAAGTAAAAATACTTCCTGTATTGAACCAAAATCATATGCATAAAAGATAACTGATAATGTCAAACCATTAATTACTGAATATGCTGCAAATAACACTGCTGCAAGTACTGTCTTTCTCTTTGCAATTGCAAATGACGAACCCATTACTACCGCAAACTCAAGTACAAGCCAGGCTGTAAATCCGGAAAATACCATTTCCTCAATACTTTTGCTGACTAACACTAATGATGCTGAAATTGCTGTAACTAATAATGCAGCTAATACAATTATAAACGACCTTGTCATAATCTTTGACTGTGTCTCTGCTGAATCATAAACTGTTCCATCGTAATAATTACTTGCATTGTAGTTATTATTATAATTATTGTTATAATTATTATAGTTGTTATTATTGTATCCACCATCATTTCCATAATAATTATATCTGTTATCATTAGAGTAATTGTTGCCTGAATAATTATATGTGTTATTATTGTTATTATTCGAATACTGATTACTGCTTGAGTTATCATAGTCCGAATAATAATTGTTATTATCGTCGTTCCTCATATCACTCAGCCCTTTCCACGCTTTTATAAACGTTATTAAATTATATTTTTATTCTTTCGTATCATAGCATAGCGAATTTTTATAGTCAATGCATTTTATACTTTTTTAATAAGCATTTTAGATATGTGATACATTATAATAATGGCGACAACACTCGTAAAAGTGCATCAATGATTCTACCAATAATTCTCTGCTTTCTATCCTCTAAAGTTACCTGATATGATTTTTCAAATGTTTCTAAGCAATCTTCTTTTAAAGGCTGTATTGCTGAAGTCTTATACATATATGTTCCACATTCAAAATGTAGATACAGACTTCTATAATCCATATTAATTGAACCGACTACAGCGAATTTATCATCACATACATAACTTTTGGCATGTATAAATCCTGGCAAGTATTCATAGATTTTAACACCCGCCTTTAAAAGTGGTGTATAGTTTGACCTTGTAAGCCTGTATATTATCTTCTTATCAGGTATGCCCGGTGTGACAATTCTTACGTCTACGCCCCTTTTTACTGCAAGACAGAGTGCATTTAACATTTCATAATCTATAATCAGATATGGTGTGTAAATATATACATATCTTTCTGCCTGATTAAGTATTTCTATATATACATTTTCAGCTATTGGCTCATTCTCTAACGGAGTATCACAGAATGGCTGCACAAAACCATTTGACAGTCTGTCATCTTTCTTAAGTGGCTCTGTCTTGAATTTCATAATATCTTCGTCATCTTTTCTATATGCACGCCACGTTTCAAGAAACATTAATGTGAAATTCCATACCGCTTCACCTTTAATCCGTACTCCTGTATCTTTCCAATGTCCAAATCTTGAATTCTCATTGATATATTCATCTGACAGATTGATTCCGCCATTAAAAGCAACTTTACCATCTATTACCATTATTTTTCTGTGGTCACGATTATTCATAACCAGTGAAGCAATCGGTACAAATGGATTAAATGCAAGACAATGTATATTTGTTCCAAGGCTTTCTAAATATAAATCATATTGTGGTGGTAATGTTGCAACAGAACCAATATCATCATATATAACTCTTACTTCAACACCCATAGCAGCTTTTCGTACAAGAATCTCTAAGATTGAATCCCACATCTTACCCTCCTGAATAATAAAATATTCCAAAAAGATAAAATGCTCTGCTTTCTCTAACTCCTCAAGCATGTCCTCATACATTTCCTCTCCCACTTTATAGTAAGTAGTCTCTGTATTGGTCCATACCGGATAATCTGAATAGTTAGTTATATATTTTGATGTCTGTGCTGCTCTGATATTCATCTCTTCTAAACGTTCTAATGTATCATTATCCTGTGGCATAAATTTCTTAAGCTCATTATGTGCCAGATTAAATTTTCTTCTTAAACGTTTAGATGGCTTCTTATCGCCAAATGACAGGTATAATAAGCCTCCGAATAATGGCGATAATAATATCAGAACTATCCATATAATTCTATATTCGGGGTTATCGTCCTTGCTTATCAGATATACGACCATGGCAAGACTTAATATTACTGAAATCACCTCGATAATATCTGAGTATTTCATCAACTTCATCACAAGTAATGTCCACCATGCGATCTGAAATAAAATAATTATAACTGTAAGAAAAATCCTGTTAAATACCTTTCTAAAATGTTCTTTCATTACATCAAATCCTTAAATTTAAAATTACGTTTTCCATCTGCATAATCAGCTACAACATTTCCATTTCCAAATAATTTGTATTTATAAGTACAAAGTCCCTCAAGTCCTACCGGACCTCTTGCGTGTAATTTACTTGTACTTATTCCGACTTCTGCACCAAAACCATATCTGTATCCATCCGCAAATCTAGTCGAACAATTCTGATACACTCCTGCTGAATCTACATACTGCATAAATTTCTCTGCTGCCTTATTATCTTCCGTAATAATGCAGTCTGTATGATGTGAACCATATTTATTGATATGATTAATCGCTTCATCTATATCATTTACTGTTTTTACAGAAATTATTAAATCGAGATATTCTGTCTTAAAGTCCTCTTCGGTAGCTTCTTCACAGTCAATTACTTTTCTGATTTCATCAGTACCTCTTACTTCTACTGATTTTGCCTTAAATGCTTCATTTAACTTAGGCATAAGTTCATTTACTATGTCCTTATGTACAAGCAATGTTTCTGTCGCATTACATACTGCTGTATATTGTGTCTTAGAATCTATTATGACTTTAACTGCCTTATCTATATCAAGATTTTTGTCTGCGTAAATGTGGCAGATACCGTCAGCATGTCCCATTACAGGAATCTTTGTATTACTCATTATATACTGAACAAATGCGTTTGAACCTCGTGGTATAAGTAAATCTACTGACTCATGGCAGGCTAACAATTCATTTATCTCTTCTCTTGCCTCTACCTGCATCATACAATTTTCTGGCAAACCTGCTTCTATTGCCGCATTATATATTGTATCAAATACTATCTTATTCGTATTCATAGCTTCGCTGCCGCCCTTTAATATCGCACAGTTACCACTCTTTATACATAATGTAGAAATCTGTACCATGGCATCAGGTCTGGATTCAAAGATAACTCCGATTACTCCGATAGGACATGATTCCCTGATTAATAATAAATCTGTATCAAGTTCTCTTTTCATCTGTATCTTGCCAAGCGGATCAGGTAATGCAATCAAATCACGTATGCCTTTTACCACATCATTTATCTTATCTTCATTAAATTTTAATCTCTTTAATATAGGTGCGGCAATTCCATCTTCTTTTGCTTTCTCTAAATCTGTTTCATTTGCCTTTATGATGTTCTCTTTATTAGCCATAATAGCATCTGCTATCGCAATAAGTGCTTTATTTCTATCTTCAAATGTCAGAGCTGACATCTTTGAGCTGTCTAACTTCATCTTTTCTGCCTGTGTTCTGATATCCATTTTCATTCTCCATTTCTCTATATATTTCTATTCATTTCTTTAAATGATTGCAAAATAATCGTAAAATTATTATTTTGCAATCACATTTATTAACTATCAACAATTCTGATTACTTAGTTTACCATACTTTCTGTAAATTTGCACCTTACAAATTGAATTTTCTAAGCCAATAATTAATCTGCAACAGATATGCAAGCATCTGCGGACCTGCCATAAGCTGGCCATACCATGGCTTTCCATAATCTTTCTTCTCATTAATAAATGCATATACTTTATTTTTGTCTACCAATCGGTTCACAGGTGATGACGTATCTTCGATTACTTCTATCAGGTTGCCCGCAAGAAGTTTCTCGTAATGCGGATCATATGTCTTAGGATATGGACTCTTTTTTCTAAATAATACTTCGTCAGGAAGAAGTCCTTTCATGGCATTTCTAAGCAGACTTTTTTCAACACCATTTTCGCTTTTCATCTTCCATGGAACATTGTACATAAACTGCATTATTCTGGTGTCTGCAAATGGAACTCGCGCTTCAAGTCCCGAACACATACTCGCCCTGTCCATTCGGTCTAATAACGTCTGCATAAACCATTTAATATTAAGATACGATATCTGTCTTCGTCTTGCTTCAGTTTTATCCTCATCATCTAATTCCGGAGTCTCATTTATCGTATTCTCATAAGCATTTCTTATATATTCGTCCATTCGAAGTTCTCTGATGACTTCATCTTTTAACACACTCTGTCTTGCTGTAATATCCATAGACCATGGAAATGTATCTGCTTCAAAACATTCCTTCTTATGAAACCATGGATATCCTCCAAATATCTCATCTGCACATTCGCCTGTCAGAACCACCTTATAATAAGGTTTTACCTGACTACAGAAATACAACATCGATGAATCTACATCAGCCATAGTCGGCAGGTCTCTTACATCAACTGATTCATAGAGTTTATCATAGAGATTACTGTTATTACATTCCAGATAATGATGGTCTGACTGCATATAATCAACCATTATTTTTACAAATGGTTTATCCTGCGATGGCTGAAATGAATTTGCCTTAAAATATTTATCATTATCCACGAAATCAAATGAAAATGTCCCAAGCACCCTGTCCTTTTTCTTTAATTCATCTGAACATATTGCAGAGACCACACTACTGTCAATTCCTCCCGACAGAAATGTGGCAATTGGAACATCTGAAATCATCTGTCTCTTTATGGAATCTGATACAAGAAAACGGGTTTTTTCAACTGTTTCATCATATGAAAGGGTATGATATTCTGCCTCTAATTCCCAATATTTATGTTCCTGTATCTCTTCTTTATTTATCCTTATAAAATGTCCAGGCTTTACTTCAAGAATATTCTTAAACACACCTTTTCCATAGGTTTTTGCGGGACCTAAGGATAGCACTTCATTAAGTCCCTCTGTATCTATCTCCGGTCTGATACCCTCATATTCAAATATGCCCTTTATCTCCGAAGCAAAAATTACTTCTCCATCTCTAATGCTATAATAAAGCGGTTTTACCCCGACCTGGTCCCTTACTAAATATGTTTCTTTACTCTTGTCGTTAACCACCATAAATGCAAATATTCCGTTAAACATTTTAAATGCATCACTGCCATACTCTGCAAATGTCACAAGTATTACTTCTGTATCTGAAGTGGTCTCAAAACTCCAGCCTTTACTAATTAAGTCATTTCGAAGCTCCGATGTATTATAAATCTCTCCATTGTATACAATACTAAATGTATTCCCGCCTACTTTTAATGACATTGGCTGTTTACCATTTTTTAAATCTATAATTGACAATCGTGTATGTGCAAGTCCATAATTTTCTCTTAACACCCGCCCACTTTCATCAGGACCTCTATGGTATAATACCTGACACATTTTCATTAAGATATGTTCATATTTACCTCTGTCTGACAGATAATTTCTTCTATAATTCACAAAACCTGCAATTCCACACATATTCCCTCTTTTCTGAGTGACTTATCACTTCACCTGATACATTTGTATCTATTATATGTGTTGAAATTACAGGTTATTCTTTTTAATCATTTCATTTGAATTTATATTTTCCTTTACCATAACCCGATACATTTTCGATAATATCAGATTGTAATAATTTAGAAAGCAATTTAGAAACACTTGAATCTTTTAGTTTTAATAGTTCTCTGACAGCACTTCGTCCAAAGACTTCACTATATCCATACTTATTGAACATTTTATAAATATGAGTAATTGTCTTAGTTGAAAAATTACTTAATTTATCAGAAAATACACATTCAATGTCTACTTTTTGCATTTTAATGTCTACTTTTCGTAGTCCAATGTCTACTTTTTATTCTCTACAATATTATAATATACCTTAGACGTAAGAAGATATACCAGTGCATAGACTATAACAAATATTCCTATTGTTCCAAGTGTACATCTTATGAACAATGAATCATTTTTAAGATTTAACGACATAAGTATATTCTTTATCATTTTAAATGCTCCTGCTACATGAATTGTTGCTGCCACAATCGGAAGCATAAATACCATTAACACCTGGGTTTTAATCGACTTCTTCACTTCTGAATGGCTCATTCCGACTTTCTGCATTATGTCGAACCTTTCTTTATCCTCATAGCCCTCTGTAATCTGTTTATAATAGATAATCAATACAGTAATGCTTAAGAATAATATGCCTAAGAATATTCCAATGAACAATAAACCACCATACAATGTATAGAATTCATCTTTTGCATAAGCACGACATGAAAACATAACATCATAGTTTAATTTGTCACAGGCATCTAATATTTTACTATAACAACCCGATATTTTTTCATCGGATGCATTAAAATCAATCTTCATCATATAACAAACAGGCTTTACATCTTCATCTTCTGAATTCGCTGCCGTAATTCCTAACTTATCACATTTATCAAGATAAATCTGTCTTAGGACTTCGCTATCTTTAACTACAAGTAAATGCATATTTCTCATATAATCAACTTCCATATCGAATTTGGCGATTCGTCCTTTTACCTTAAAGCTATAATTACCAATGGTAAACTCGTCTTTTACTTTCTTATCGGCGCTGTATATGTATACTTCGTCACTATTAAGTTCAATCTTTTCTCCGGTAAGATTTTCATAATCCTTAGCTGATATGACATGAAACTCATGAGTATCATCATTTCCATAATATCCGATATAATTATATTTACCATTTTCATAAGTAGTTGTTATAGTACATTCTTCGTATGCTCTGAAACGCTTTACCTGGATCCCTGTTTTAGCTACTGTATTCAATATTATTTCTCTGAAATCTTCATTGGATTCATCCATACCTTCAATGTTATCTAGTTCAGAAAATCTATATATTTTCTCAATAGTAATATCATTTGGATAGCGGTATTTCATCTCATCTTCAACACCAGCATACATAGATACCGTAGTTGACACAACGACTAATACCATAGTTGATAGAATACAGATACTTGCAAGACCGGTTGCATTCTTCTTCATTCTGTAAATCATTCCTGATACTGCCGTAAAATTATTAACCTTATAATAGAACTTCTTATTATTCTTAAGCATCTTAAGTATAGCTATACTACCTGCAATAAATAAAAAATATGTTCCAACAATTACGAATAATACTGCTATGTAGAATCTCTTAAGTGCCTCTGTTGCCGATTCCGTTGTCATTGCAAGATAATAACCGATAACTAACATTGTCACACCTAAAATAGCTATTAGTAACTTAGTTTTAGGCTCTTTTTCACCAACATTACTTCCACTAAGAAGCTCTATTGTCTTAGAACGTCCGATTGCAATAAGATTTCCAATCAGAATTATCATAAATATCATTACAAATACTGCCACAGTAATTAAAATTCCTGTTACACTTATGTCAAACTTAATTTTCGAATCAAAACGTACCATTTTGCTAAGAATCATAAGCATCAATCTGCTAAATACTATTCCACTCAAGATTCCAGCAATCAATGTTCCTATTGTTGTATATATATTTTCAATTACCATTATTTTGGCAATGTGTTTCTTCTCCATGCCAAGTATATTGTAAATACCAAATTCTCTTTTTCTTCTTTTTGTCAAAAAGCTGTTCGAATATATCAGAAATATAAATGAAAATATTCCGATAACACCCATTCCAAACTTTAAAATAATTCTTAATGATTCTCCACCTCTTATAACGTCAAGTCCGGTATTAAACGATAAGAAACTTATTATATAGAACATTGCAATTGTAAATATACATGTTATAAGATATGGATAATAAAATTTACCGTTTTTTCTGATATTTTCTAATGCAAGCCTTGGATAAAATGCTTTATTTTTACCTGTTTTCTTCATTTTTCCTCCATTTTCAATGCAATCTCTTAGCTCTGTCTGTGTATATATTTAAGCAATTGCATTACACATTTATGATTAATTAAATAATTGTATTATAATATCTGTCTATTTCTGCGAAGTAATCATTGTAAGAGTATCCGAAATCTTTGCAAACATTTCTTCTCTGCTCAATGTGCCTCTGTATAACTGATGATACACCTCACCATCTTTAATAAACATTACTCTTTTCGCACTGCTTGCTGCTTTGGTCGAATGTGTAACCATAAGAATTGTCTGACCATCATTATTAATATCATCAAATAATCTTAAAAGCGAATCTGTTGCTTTAGAATCTAATGCTCCGGTTGGTTCATCTGCAAGTATGAGTCTTGGTCTTGTTATCAATGCTCTTGCCACTGCCGCTCTCTGCTTCTGTCCACCTGATACCTCATATGGATATTTATCTAAAATATCACTTATCCCTAACTTCTTAGCTATCGGCTCAAGTCTTGACTGCATTTCATCATATTTGCAGCCCGATAATACTAATGGAAGAAAAATATTATCTTTTAGTGAAAATGTATCCATTAAATTGAAGTCCTGAAATACGAACCCCAGATTATCACGTCTGAAGGCTGAAAGTTCTTTATCTTTAAGTGTCATAATATTTTTTCCGTCTAATAAGACTTCTCCGTCACTTGCTTTATCAAGTGCAGCTAAAATATTTAATAATGTCGTTTTACCCGAACCACTTTCACCCATTATCGCAACGTACTCACCCTCATCAACTGAGAATGTAACATTACTTAATGCCTGGACTTTATTGCCACCGAACCTTGTTGTGTATATTTTCTTTAAATTTTTTACTTCTAAAATTGCTTTATTCATTTTAATCCTCATTTCTACTAGAATATATTACCTGATTACAGATAAGAGTATAATTAAATTTCTTTATTGTTTCCATAGATTTGACTTACAATACAAAAATAAACCTTACATTTTCGTAAGGTTTATGAAAATCTTTGTTCCCTTATGTATCTCTGAGTCTGCTGTTATGTCTCCACCAATATTTTTCATCACATTTTTACACAGATATAATCCGATTCCTGTCGACTTCATCTCGATTCTTCCATTATAGCCCGTAAAACCATTTTCAAATATTCTTGGCAAATCTTCCTTAGCTATCCCTATTCCGCTATCTTCAATTACAAGCCTTTCATGAACATCCGTGTATATCTTTATCTTTCCCTCATTCGTGTACTTAAGTGCATTTGATAACACCTGTCCGATTACAAATAACAACCATTTCTTATCTGTTATTATTTCCATATCAAGATTGTTAAGTTCTACATTTATCTTCTTTCTGATAAATTGCCTTGCATATTTTCTTACAGACTGCTTTACTATGTCCTCTAAGCAATATTTTTCAAAATCATAATCCGTACTGTCACTTTCCATTCTAAGATATGACAAAACCATTTCCACGTATTGTTCTATCTTAAATAATTCGTTCTCTAATTCCTTATGGTTAGCTGACTCCTTAACTTCATCCTCCTGTAACAGAAAATTAAGTGCTACTATCGGTGTCTTGACCTGATGAAGCCACATTGTATAGAATTCCATCATCTCTTTACGCTTTATGCCATTTTCCGACTTAAGCTTTTCTATCTCTTCTACCTTTTCATTAATAATATCCACATATGCTTCTTCTATCGGAGTTAACTTCTTAGGAATTGATTTTCTCTCTAATACTTTGCTTTTCTTATAGAATCTGAACATACCAAATAATACAACCACAATTCCAATATACAGAATTACACTTGTCGAATACATTATTGCTGTTTTATCAACATTTTCGAAATATAAGATAACAGCATTTAAAATCATTATAGTTATATACAGACTTATCATTTTAATGTTCTGTTTCAGATATTTATATAACATACTAAGCTCCATTCGCTATATAGTAGCCCATTCCTTTTTTCGTTTCAATCAACCCATCTAAACCTGCATTTTCTAATTTCTTTCTTAATCTGGTCACATTAACCGTCAACGTATTATCATCAACATAGCTGTCTGATTCCCATAATACCATCATTATATCTTCTCGGCTTACAGTTTTGCCCCTGTTATCCATAAGAATTTTTAATATCTTAAATTCATTTCTGGTAAGTTCGATTGCATTACCATTATATGTAGCAGTCGCATTTCCCATATCTAATATAAGTCCATTATGCTCTATAAGATTAGTCTGTGAAGCGAAGTCATAGGTTCTTCTAAGCATTGCCTGAATCTTCGCTAACAGAAGCGATAATTCAAATGGCTTTGCAATAAAATCATCTCCACCCATATTTATCGCCATAACTATATTCATATTATCAGAACTTGATGAAACAAATATAATCGGTACTTTAGAAATCTTCCTTATCTCACTGCACCAATAGAAACCATTATAATAAGGCAGGGAAATATCCATTAATACCAGATGCGGATTATATTCCGCAAATTCATTCACTATATTATCAAATTTTCTTACATGTCTTGTCTCATATCCAAAACCATTCAGATACTTCTCAACCGATGATGCAATTATACTGTCATCTTCTATAATAAAAATTTTCTGCATTCTTTTCTCCAATATCAATTCACCAACTTATATATATTTTTATCTTCTACAAAATTTCCAACATTATACAGCACCAGAATATCTGTATAACCACCTTCTTCTATCATCTTTCTAATACTCTCATTATAATATCGCAAGTCAACTACATCTATCTTACTAAACCCACTAATCATAAATGGAATAAAGCAATGTGCAAATGAATCTTTTATAACCAGAACCTTTCTGTCATTCTCAGCATTAGTAGTAATTTGTACTAATGGATTATTGCCCCCAAGAAATATACTGTATTTATCTTTCTTATCAAGTGCTGACATTTCATACAGACTATCTTTAAGTTCTGTAGAATTATTATAACGCACTGATACCTCTTCTTCCTTATCCGGCTCATAGATGTATACCTTATCAGCTTCAATCTCTAAATTCGCCTTTGAACTCATTGTTCCGTAGAATTTATCCGTTACTAATTTAGTCGTATATTTTTCTATATTAATTCCTGTTTTATCCGCATACTCCGTAAATGCATAATATGCTCCAAGTGTTGTCCAATGATGGTCTGTCTTATAATACAGATATTCGTCTTTATGAGCCTTAAGTATCTCATTTACATCTACTGTATTATCCTCTCCGATTTCCTTGTAAATGTCATTAATATACCTAGTTTCGTTGAAATTATATGCATACTTTGGGAGTTTTTTCTTTAAAATCTCCGAAGTATTTGGAACCAACATTATACTTATATCGGTATTTATCTTGTAATTATCCACAAATTCTTCTAAATATTTACAGTTTTTATCCGCATTTTCCGTTTCGAACTTATCTGTATCCTGTCTTGCTATCAGATAATTATCTTTACCAAAATACACTCCATTTACGTCCTTTTTAAGGCTTGCAAGCTCGATATACGTCTTAAATTCTATCCATTTATTTCTAAATATGGTCTTATCCGCAAGGTACGTTTCGTAATCCTCCTGATATTTGCCATTTAACAGATTCCCACTGTCTAATTCAGGCTTTATCGCAAGATAACGGTTCTCTTTTTCTGAATATCTTTCATCACCTGCCGCAAAGCCAAATACTGACATTCCTGATAAAATTAATAAAAATATTGTAACTGTAACTTTACTTCTTATGCTTCCTTTTAATTTCTTCATTTTTCACGCTATCCTTATTCAAAATCTGAAATATAGAAATGGATTATAGCTTGAATCAACAAGATAAGCTATTACCATTGCAAATACAACAACATAGAAAACATTTGCAAGGACTGTTTTAACTGCCTCACTCTTTATAATTTCAAACAGCCTGTTTACTAATTTCTTAGCAGCAGGTGTCGATGCTACTATTAATATAATCAATAAAACTACATGTGTATATAACAGATAAATTGACTGGTCATCATAGATTTTTCCGCCTGTAACATTAAACATTGTCTTAAGATATCTTCCTAACTGCCCCATATCTTCAAATGAGAAAATTACCCAGCCTGTAATTATAATAAGTAAAGTGTATATATGCTGTATAAATGCCGGAAGTCTGTCTATGTATTTCTTAAGAAATATCTTCTCCAGGATAAGAATTACACCATAATATAATCCCCACAACATAAAATTGTAACTTGCTCCATGCCACAAGCCTGTAAGTATCCACACCACCAAAATATTACGGATATGTTTATATGTAGAGCAACGGTTTCCTCCAAGCGGAATATAGACATATTCCCTGAACCATGTGCCAAGTGAAATGTGCCATCTTCTAAAGAATTCCGTAACACTTTTAGAAATATACGGATAATTGAAATTCTCCTCAAAATTAAAACCAAACATCTTACCTAACCCGATTGCCATATCTGAATATCCTGAGAAATCGAAATATATCTGGAATGTAAATGCGATAATTCCAAGCCATGCAGATAACACCGACATATTTTCCGGATTAACAGCCTTTATTGTGTCCCACAGATTACCAATGTTATTAGCTAATAACACTTTCTTACCTAATCCGGTTATAAAACGCCCTATTCCATCTGCAAATGTATCAATATTTCCCTTGCGGTTATTAAGCTCGTCTGCAACACTTTTATATTTAACAATCGGTCCTGCTATCAATTGCGGAAACATTGTTACATATGTTCCAAATGTAATAATATTTCTCTGGGCTGCAACATTTTCCCTGTATACATCAATCGTATATGACATTGTCTGAAATGTATAAAAAGACACGCCAACAGGAAGTGCAATTTCAAGTAAATGAAACCCACTTCCTGTTAATTTATTTGCTGTGTTAATAAGTAAATCTGCATATTTAAAGAAGCCAAGCACCGACAGATTAACAATAACTGATGCCACAACCATATATTTTGATGCAGAAATCTTATCTTTTTTCTTAAAATCTTCTATTAATATTCCGAAAATGTAATTTACAAGTGTCGAGGAAATCATTATAAGAACATACTTTGGCTCGCCCCAAGCATAGAATACAAGGCTTCCTGATAATAAAACCATATTCTTAAATTTTCCTGGTACTATATAATAAATCAGTAATATTAAAGGTAAAAATCTAAATAAAAATATTAAACTGCTAAAAACCATCTTTATCCTCGTTTACAGTAAACTCTTTTCCGTCATTATAACATCATTGTGTTTAACTGGCTAGGATTAATTCTATTGTGTTACCGAATAGAATTCTGATACAACAATATTTCCACCATCCGATACTCTAAATACTAATTTATGGGTTGTAACATTCATATTTTCTGACATACCCTTATTTGCTATATAATCGAAATATGCTTCCTGATTCTGCGGATATCCCGAATCTTTGAATGTTCCATACATATTTATGCCATTTCTGTCTTCTAATGCATTATTATAAGTAAAATATAATCTGCATTTAGCCCATTCATTTTCAAAATCTGATATCATATCACCAACATATAGAATTGTAATATCTGCCACATATTGGTTATCACTTTGTCTAAGGCTGTCAAGTTTATAATATGCCGGTACTGCTAATGATACACCTCTGGCTTTAAAATCTTTATTATAAATAAACGTATCACTTTTCTTATCGTAATTATAGATAATATCACTGCTGCCATAATATCCGATATCCGTAAGTTCAAGCTCACTGCTGCTTATACAACTCTTCTGGAAGTAATTTCTTATAAGTTCTCCACTTATTTCCGGTTCACTAAATATGTCAATTTTTTCACCATTGCCTACAAGGTTAAGTATATACCATAGTTTATCGGCATTAGTAAGGTTAGTTCCCTTTTTCCGCAGATACTTCATTTCTATATAACCATAGGAAATTATTATTATATACTGTCTCTTCTATTAAATTTTTAACCTCTGCAGATGGCGGCATTTACACCCACTAGATTAAGAAATATGAGAGAGTGTGTCATAGACGGACACCTCGGTTTAAATGTCTGGATATTGAATGAACACAAATAATCAAAAGAGCAAAAAGATAATATCGACAAATTAGCAATTTGAAACACGAGTTCTAATATTTATATATGCAAAGTCATTCACCGGTAGTTTCTAAACGTGTCATTATATGTGCGAAATCTGCATTATAAATTATTTTTCTTTTATGGTTTTGCGTAAGAAGTCTTTATAAAAGTATATGCCTAGTGAAGACGTAAGTAATTCGGTAATTATGAACGTAAGCCAGAATTTATTAAGTCCAAATCTTGAGAATATATAGCCTAATGGAACAAATAATACGACAGTTCTTACTATTGTTAATACTGAACTTTTTACTGCACGGCCTATCGCCTGAAAGAATACTGGAAATATTAATGAAGTTACCATCGGAATAAAGCTAAAACCTATAAATCTTAAGCCTATTGTTCCTATTTCTATTACTGTTTTATCGCTTGTGAATACAGAAAGCATCTGTGATGGAATGGTTTCAAAACACAATGTTCCGATTGCCATAAGGCATACCCCTGCTATTAAAGAGGTAGATAATGTCTTTCTGCACCTGTCCAAGCTTCCTGCTGCATAATTGTAGCTTATTACAGGCACTATGCAGGTCTGCAATGCTCCTAATGGAATAAAGAAAAATGTCTGCCATTTATAATATAATCCAAGTGCGGTCACTGCCTGGTCTGAAAAGCCTGCCAGAATAAGATTTAATCCCAATATGTAAAATGTATATGCTGACTGCATTAATATATTAGGTATTCCAAGTATATATATTCTCTTGATTTCAGGAAGAAATTTAGAAATATGTGGTGGTTTATGATATGCTTTCCTGAATACAATTACGGCTGCCACTATCTGTCCTGCCACTGTTGCAATTGCTGCACCTGCGATACCACATTTTCTTACACCAAACATTCCAAAAATCAAAACAGGATCTAATATTATATTAGTTATCGCTCCTGCAATCTGGGCATACATAGGTGTTTTCATATCGCCTCTGGCCTGAAGAATTTTACTCCATATGCTCTCAAGAAATAATCCTATACTTGCCACGCACACAATCCGCCCATATATCACTACATATCTTATGACTTCTTTCGAATCTGTAGACATTTTTGCATACACCGGCATAATAAAAAAGCATATTACCGCAAATAATATCCATAGTACAAGTGCTAACGGAGTTCCGATTCCTGCGTTTTCGTCAGCCTTACCTTTCTTCTTTATTCCAAGATAATAAGCCATATTTGTATTAATACCCACACCCGTTCCAACACCTAAAGCTATCATTAATAACTGCATCGGATAAATTATTGATAATGCTGTAAGACCACTTTCTGAATATTTTCCCACAAACAGGCTGTCAACAATATTATACAATGCCTGAATTAACTGTGCGAGCATCACGGGTGGTGCAATTTTTAGTAAAATCTTCCCAATTTTCTCCTTACCATATAATTCACCCTCTGGAACTATATTTTGTTTATTTTCTGATTTATTATTCATTTTCTTTCACTTCTGCTTACTTATTTTTTATTATCTCTCTACTTACAAGATTCTCTGAAATTGAATAGGATATTTGTCATCTATTTATCTAAATTTCCAAATCTTCAAATTTAATGACTGCCGGTTGGTTATCAGTATGTTCTCCGAGTATTTTCTCTAACCACACCATATCATACCATCTGTTAAATTTATATCCACATTTATGAAATTCGCCAATCCATTCATATCCCATATGTTTATGGAATTTTACACTTGCATTTGTTAAATATTCGTCTTCAACCTCCGCATATGCGATGCAGGCATAAAGATTTACAATATTCTGTTTCTTCAAAATCTTCTCTAACTGGGCATATAGTAATTTACCAAGTCCCATTTTTCTCATATCTTCCTTGATATACACACTTGTCTCAACCGCCCAGTCGTATGCTGCCCTTCCCTTAAATGTACTGGCATAAACATATCCAGTCACTTCTCCATTAATTTCTGCAACTAAATATGGATATTTCTTCAATGTTTTCTCTATACGGCTTCGAAATACATCTACTGCAGGTACATCATATTCAAATGTTATTGCAGTCTTTTCTACATATGGTCTGTAAATATCTAACAGTACTTTTGCATCATCTAAAGCAGCTGTTCTTATTATAATTTCATTTTCACCATTTTTCTCTTCGTATATTTTACTCATAATAATCTCCATTTCGCAGGCACCACAAATAGATGTGTGAAAAATCAGATATCAATCCGTATTTTTCACACCATCATATTTTATAATTCCTTTGTCATCTGCATATATGGTAACTTTTTATATCCACATTTCTCATATACTGCAACTGCTCTTTCATTCTCCGGTTCTACCTCAAGTCTGAATCTGACTGAATCATCTCCATACATATCCTGTAATTTTTCGAAGAATTTAGAGCCTATACCCATTCCTCTGTACTCATTTTTAATATATATATCCTCAATCCATACACACATTCCGCCATATTCCGTTGAATAACTCTTTGCAAGCATAGCATAACCTGCAAGTTTATCTTCTTCATTATGTCTCTTCATATTATCTGAATTACATTCAAATACATATCCCTCGATAAATGGGCATTTACCAATACAATCGTCTATGTCCTTCTTCAATATTTCCTCAGAAGCTTTATGTAAAACAGCAGGTGATGCGTAAAACACTTTCATCATCTCTAGAACTTCTTCTTTATCTTTATCTTCAATTAATCTGATTAGCATAAATTCATCTCCATTTTTATCACTTTATTTTATCGTTTTATTTTGTTTTTTCATTTATTTTTGTGTTTTCTAATATTTGTATTTCATATATATTATTACATTTGATACTTTTAATCTGACTTTTCATTTTCTATCACCTTCTATATCTTACTATGTAAATTAAAAATGTCAATCCATATAAATACTACATATTATGTTATAAACCTAAACTTCACACACACATATTGCAATCAAATCTTCTGTATTAAGTGAATTTGCAAATATAGATATAAAAATTATTGACTTTCCAATTTTTATAAGTAATTTTTCTTATCTTTTGGTTGCCATAATCCATAAAATTTGTTAACCTATTCTTAATATATTGTACTAGAAAAGAGGATAACGATGAATTTTTTAGAAGAACGAATTATTAAAGACGGCATTGTTAAAGAGGGTAATGTATTAAAAGTTGACAGTTTTCTCAATCACCAGATGGATATCAGCTTATTTGAACAGATGGGCGAAGAGTTTAAACGTCGTTTTGCAGATAAAACAATCAATAAAATCTTAACTATCGAAGCATCAGGTATAGGTATTGCCTGTGTTGTTGCTAAATACTTCAATGTTCCTGTTGTATTTGCAAAGAAATCAAAGAGCATAAATATCGAAGGTGAGATGTATATAGCTGAAGTAGAATCTTTTACTCATAAATGCAAGAATCAGGTTATAGTATCTAAGAAATTTTTAAATTCTGATGATAAAGTCTTAATTATAGATGATTTTCTTGCGAACGGCTGTGCATTACAGGGATTAATCTCTATTGTAAATGAAGCCGGTGGAACAGTTGAAGGCATCGGTATCGCAATCGAAAAGGGCTTCCAGTCAGGTGGACGTATCATAAGAAATCTTGGTTATCAGTTAGAGTCACTTGCTATTGTCGAAAGTATGGATGCTGCAAACGGTACAATACAGTTTCGTGAACAGTAATTTGGTGTCAGAAAATCTTTTGACCAACATCACATCTGTAATATTACTGTAATACTATATGAAAAGAGGATAAGAAAATAAATGGAAAGTACAAATTCTACTGTTTCGACAGCTAATCTCTATAAACTTGATGGCAAAATTCCAGTTACTCAGGCTATACCATTTGGCTTACAACATATATTAGCAATGTTTGTTGCTAATATTTCACCCATTCTTATAGTGGCAGGTGCTTGTAATCTGTCAGCTTCACAAACTGCAATGCTTATTCAGAGTGCAATGATAATTGCCGGAATAGGTACACTCATACAGCTTTTTCCTATATGGCGTATTGGTTCAGGACTTCCAATTGTTATGGGTATCAGTTTTACATTTGTTTCTGTTTTCTGCTACATTGGACCTACATATGGCTATAACGCAATTGTAGGTGCGATTCTTGTCGGTGGTATTATCGAAGGTATACTTGGTCTTTTTGCCAAATATTGGATTAAACTTATTGCACCAATTGTAGCGGCAAGCGTTGTAACTGCTATTGGTTTCTCACTTCTTTCAGTCGGTGCCTCATCATTTGGTGGTGGTTCAGGTACAGAGAATTTTGGTTCAGCTAAGAACTGGATTATTGGAACAGTTACTTTATTAAGCTGTATTGTATTCAATATATTTGCTAAATCTTATTTAAAACAGCTTTCGGTATTATTCGGTTTAATTGTAGGCTATATCGTTGCTGCCTGTATGGGTATGATTGATTTTTCTGCATTACAGAATACTTCGATTATTGCATTTCCATCAATTATGCCTTTCAAACCTGAATTCAATATTAATGCAATTATTTCCGTTACATTAATCTTCTTAGTATCTGCAACAGAAACTATCGGTGATACATCTGCATTAGCTGCTTCGGGATTAAATCGAGATGTTACTCTTAAAGAAACATCCGGCTCTATTGCCTGTGACGGTTTTATAAGTGCATTATCATCAATATTTGGCTGCCTGCCAATTACTTCATTTAGCCAGAATGTAGGTCTGGTAGCTATGACTAAGGTTGTCAACAGATTTGCAATCGCTGCCGGTGCTGTTATAATGCTGCTCGCAGGCATCTTCCCATTCTTTGGTTCGTTGCTCGCAACTCTTCCTGATGCAGTTCTTGGCGGTTGTACACTTATGATGTTCGGTAACATTGTCGTAAGCGGCTTACAGATGATAGGAAAATGCGGATATACACAGAGAAATATCACAATTGCTGCACTTTCATTAAGTATTGGAATCGGTTTCACACAGGTACCTGAAATCTTTGGCATTTTCCCAAAGATTGTAGAAACTGTATTTGCTGAAAACTGCGTAGCTGTTGTATTTATAGTCTCTATTATATTAAATCTTGTATTACCTAAAAATATGGACGTAACACCTGCTTCGAAATAACAATGTCCGTCTATGAAACATACACTATTATTTATAAGTGTGTTCCATAGGCGGACATTTATTTTTCACTCTATCAGATTTATCTTAACCTTTAAGTCCTCTTGCCTGTCTGTCCATATCTTCAACTACGATATCATATATCTCGCCTAATGATGAACAGTATTCTAATACTTTCCAAGGCTCATTTGTATGAAAATGAATCTTAATTAATTCATCATCACCTACTGCTAACAGACAGTCACCTTTAAAATTGTTTGTAAAATAATCACTGATGACATCTTCATCAAGGTCTTTTCCCTCAATTAATAACTGAGTATCATATTTGAATTCTAACATTTGTCCTCCATTCCGCAATGCGTATTAAATTAATTCTCTCTTTGGTAATAACAGATTTTACCATTTATGTCAAGCTATAAAGAATATCATTCAATCAAATGTATTAATTTTCTCATTTATGGAGATATCAACTATCTTAGAGATTTCTATTGATGTCTTATTCTCCATAATTATACAACCATTATCTTCATCTATTTTCTGGACATTTCCTCTGTATTCAAGATATTTTCCTCCTGCTTTCCTGTCATCAGGCTTAAAATATCTGATATATACATTTACTGATTGCCGGTTCCTTAGTTTCTCCCTCAGCAGTTGTAATTTCATATCTATTTCAGATTTGATATATTCGTCCATATCAGTTAATTCATCTGTAAGCCTTGCAGTTTCATTTATTACCTCTTCATAACCTGTTAATGCCGAAAATGGTGCAAACTGGGCAGCTCTGTCATGAATTGACATCTGCATATGGTTCTTTGAAACGTGATGTGGAAGATTAATTATATCATCATAATTCATGCTTTGTGTCCTCCTATCTGGCTGTTTCTCTCTCTTCCTGTTGCACCCTCTTCAAAGTTAATTCCCTTAAGCATTGAATTTTTACCATATTTATTTTTAACAGTAAGCATAGCTTCCTGTAATTTTCTTTCTTTATCTAATGCAGCTTTTTCTTTCTTCTTCTCTTTTTCTAATGCCTCATAATCCGTAAATAAGTCCATCTGCATATATTCTTCTACTGCATCCTTTACTTCATCTTCATTTACAATTCTATTCGCTGTAATATTTATTCGTCGTACTAGCAGATTATAATCTACTATTTCATCAAATAGCTTTGAAACTGCATTCATGATAACATTCGAAGATGATGTTTTAATCTTAAGATTTGTAGTTCCATGTGCATGTTTAGGTATGGAACGTCCATATCTGTCTATTGTGATTTCGCCCGAATATTTCTTACATCTGTTGACGTCAGTAATATTTTCTATGTCATATCCGATTGTTAAAACTATCTGGTCGGTAAGAAGCCGTTTCTCCACAAGGCTCAATGCTAACTGATCGCTCATCTCCAGTACAACTACTTTTGCTTTATCCATTGTATAAGGACAAGTAAGCACCTGTCCTGCCCCAAGACTCTTTGTCTCCGGCTTATAAGCTTTAATATCTGCAATTGTACAGGGTTCATATCCCCAGCTATGATCTATCAGCAATTCCGCATTTATTCCAAATAATTTATATAACAATTCTTCATTGTAGAAATCCCCAGCTTCACCAATGCTGCATCTCGCTACATCTCCCATTGTGTATATGCCATTTTCTTCTAATTTCTTTGCATATCCTCTTCCAACTCTCCAGAAATCAGTTATTGGTCTGTGATTCCATAACATTTTCCTGTATTTCATCTCATCTAATTCTGCAATTCGTACACCATTTTCGTCCGGTTCAATATGTTTTGCCACCACGTCCATAGCTACTTTACATAGATACAGATTTGTTGCAATTCCTGCTGTAGCTGTTATTCCCGTATTCTTTAATACGTCCTCAATTATTTTCATCGTTATCTCTTTAGCAGTCATTCCATATATTTTCAGATATCCCGTAATATCCATAAACACTTCATCGACTGAATATATATGAATATCCTCAGGTGCTACGTATTTAAGATAAATATCGTATATTTTCCTGCTATATTCCATATATAATGCCATTCTTGGCCTGGCAACTATATAATCAAGTTCATACTGTGAATTTTTCAATTCTTCCGAATCATATGACCTGCCTGTAAATCTACCGTCCTTTGTCTTGCCACGCCTTATACGATTGGCCTCTTTAACTTTCTGTACTACTTCAAATAATCTTGCACGTCCCGGTATTCCATATGCTTTTAATGAGGGAGATACCGCTAAGCATATTGTCTTTTCAGTTCTTGAGCTATCAGCAACCACAAGGTTCGTTGTTAATGGATTTAAACATCTTTCCACACATTCTACAGAAGCATAGAAAGATTTTAAATCAATTGCAATATAAATTCGGTTATTATTATTTATTTCCATCTTTCCATCTCCTCCTATTAATACTAAAGGTGTCTGATAATTATACCAGACACCTCTATATTCGTCTAATGCTTTATATATCTATAGTCTATACAATTTGTACATTTTCTATATAATATTCATCAGATTTATTTTATTCAGATTATAACTGTGGACCTGCTGAAACAAGTGCTTTACCTGCTTCATTTCCTTCGTATTTAGCAAAGTTCTTAATGAATCTGCTTGCAAGGTCTTTAGCTTTTGTCTCCCATTCAGAAGCATCAGCGTAAGTATCACGAGGATCAAGAATTGCGCTGTCTACACCTGGAAGTTCTGTTGGAACTTCAAAGTCAAAGTGTGGAATCTTCTTTGTTGGAGCTTTATTGATGTCACCGCTAAGGATTGCATCGATAATACCACGAGTATCTTTAATAGAGATACGTTTGCCTGTACCATTCCAACCTGTGTTAACAAGGTATGCTTTAGCACCACTCTTCTGCATCTTCTTAACAAGTTCTTCAGCATATTTTGTAGGATGTAACTCAAGGAATGCCTGTCCGAAGCATGCTGAGAATGTTGGTGTAGGCTCTGTAATACCACGTTCTGTACCAGCTAATTTAGCTGTGAATCCTGAAAGGAAGTAGTACTGTGTCTGCTCAGGTGTAAGGATAGATACTGGAGGAAGTACTCCGAATGCATCTGCTGATAAGAAAATAACATTCTTAGCTGCTGGAGCAGAAGATACTGGACGAACGATGTTCTCAATATGATTAATTGGATAAGATACACGAGTATTCTCTGTTACACTCTTATCTGTGAAATCAATCTTACCATTCTCATCAAGTGTTACGTTCTCAAGAAGAGCATCACGTTTGATTGCATTGTAGATATCTGGCTCTGAATCTTTATCAAGGTCGATAACTTTTGCATAACAACCACCTTCGAAGTTGAATACGCCATTGTCATCCCAGCCATGTTCATCATCACCGATAAGTAAACGCTTAGGATCTGTTGAAAGTGTTGTCTTACCTGTTCCTGATAAACCAAAGAAGATTGCTGTATTTTCGCCATTTAAGTCTGTATTTGCTGAGCAATGCATTGAAGCCATACCTTTAAGTGGTAAGTAGTAGTTCATCATTGAGAACATACCCTTCTTCATTTCTCCGCCGTACCATGTGTTGATGATAACCTGTTCACGGCTTGTAATGTTAAATGCTACTGCTGTCTCTGAGTTAAGACCAAGTTCTTTGTAATTTTCAACTTTAGCCTTAGATGCGTTGTAAACAACGAAATCTGGCTCGAAGTTCTCTAACTCTTCTGTTGAAGGTTTGATGAACATATTTGTTACAAAATGTGCCTGCCAAGCCACTTCAACGATGAAACGGATTGCCATACGTGTATCTTTATTAGCACCACAGAATGCATCAACTACGAAAAGTCTCTTATTAGAAAGCTCTTTCTTAGCGATGTCTTTTAATGAAGCCCATACTTCTTCTGAAAGTGGGTGATTATCATTCTTATATTCATCAGATGTCCACCATACAGTGTCCTTTGAATTTTCATCCATTACAATATACTTGTCTTTTGGTGAACGTCCTGTGTAAATACCTGTCATAACATTTACTGCACCAAGTTCACTTTCCTGACCTTTTTCATAGCCTTCAAGACTTGCCTTTGTCTCTTCTTCAAATAATACTTCATAAGAAGGGTTGTGAACAATTTCAGTTGTTCCATTAATACCATACTTGCTTAAATCAATTTTTGCCATTTGAATCTAACTCCTTTTCTTTAATAGTTAGTAGAAAGTTTTACATCTGCATGTGCAGAATATGTCATTTCTTTCTATCGAAGTCTTTTTTCAACTTCACTCATAATATTATACATTATTACAAAACAAAATCAACAAAAAATCTTGATTTTCTGAAAATTGTTAATTTTTTATCATTTTTATTCTTTTTTTGCACTATCTTCTATTCATTTTATTTTAATTTTTCCTTTTCTTAGGTGCATAATCTTTCATCTCCGGTATCGCCCCACCCGAAACTGCCCACAGATACAGACTTGCTACGCTACAATATGGACTGAAACGTCTGCGATATTTTTCAAATAATTTTCTGTCAATCTTCCTATGATGATAGACCATTCGAAGCCCTCTCTGTATTGCCAGATCATCAAAACTGAAAATATCTGGTCTTTGCAGACAGAATAGTAAAATCATTTCTGCTGTCCATACGCCAATTCCCTTTAAAGAAACAAGTGCTTTAATGGCTTCTTCATCAGACATCTCTGAAATATCCTGTAAATTAAAGCTTCCACTATGTACCTTATCCGCAAAGTCTTTTATATACTCAGCTTTTCTAAAGCTCATTCCCAAGGACTGTAATCTTGATATGTCTGTTTTATAAATATTTTCTGCATTAACTTCTCCTAACTCATCCTTCAGACGTTGCCATATAGTCTCCTGTGCTTTAGTAGAAATCTGCTGTCCTATGATATGATGTACAACCGATGAAAATAAATCGGTATCTGTTACACGTTCAATGTATCCAATTTTCTCAATGACCTCACCTAATATTTTGTCTTTACTTTTTAAATATTCAATTTCTTCATCTCCATATATAAAATACAAACCGATTACCTCCAACTTGACTATTCATTTTGATTACATTATTATTTTATCACTATTTTGCAGAAAAAGTTGATATTCACCAAGAGTATACAGAAAAAAGAACGGATAAATGATTACTTCATAACTTCATCATTTACCCATTCTATAATACTTTATATCTTAGAGTTATAGAGTTAATCGTGTTAATGACTAATCTCAGCCATCAAATGCTTTATCCTATAACTCTCTTTATTAATTTACTTCTTTATAAAATTATTTCTTTGTAAATTTTGCCGTAAGTGTTATCTCATCTGTACCATCATCTGGTATTCTAACTTTGCCATCAGTAACTGTCAACGTTTCACTTTCATAACTAAGTGTATATCCATTGCGTTTAATATCAGGCAGTGTTATTATTTCGCCTTTATTTACAAACAGGCTATAATAATTGTCTGTAACACCATCAATGCTTATCTCGATACCAAGAATAATCGTGTTCTCTGTATCTTCGCAATATCTGCCCCAGAAGTAAACATCACTGTCAGGCATAGTATATATTCCCTCTTTGTTGACAAGTGAAATATCTGTCAGACATATCCATGTTTTATTAAACACATATCCATCTTTCCGTGGCAAATCAATATATGAAAACATTTCTTTACCCACAGGGACATCTGAAATAGTACAATATGGTTCAGTTTCACCATCTATTATATAATAGATATTATGTGTTGCTGTTGTATAAATACATTCCACACTGACATCATTATGTGGCATTACAAATTTATATTCACCATTTTCTTCATAAATGTCAACATCATCTGATTTCCAGTAATATGTATATCCACTTTTATGTGGTGGAACAGGAAGTGTCACAACATTCATATACTGTTCGCTCATAGGACTGTCTTCACTTATTGCACCATCGATTGTAACATTTATATTATAAAATTTTGGTGATGATGTTGCTTTAAGTATGACATCATGTGCCGGCATTATAAACCTGCCATCTTCTATTGCTACACCATCTGCTGACCATTCCGTAACATCATAATAGTCTTTTATCGGTTTTTCAATAAGTGAGATTATATCTCCTATTTTTGCAACTTCCTTAGTTTTATAAATTTGTCCGTCAAATTCATACGTTATATAACATTTTGTAGTTGACCCGATTGCAGTTAATTCTGAAGCCGGCATTGTTTTTGGCTGTTCACTTAATGCACCTGATATGCCTGACCATGACCATCCGTCAAAAATATATCCTGCTGCTTCAGAAGGTGCATCAAATACTGGCAGATTATCGCCATAATGATAACTCTTCTTTTCAATAACTGTTCCATCAAGAATAAATGTAATCTCATATTCTTTATAATCACCATCAATCCATATTGCAGTAAGTGTTACATCTTTAGTAAGTGTTATTGTGTCATCTGCTCCATAGATATTTCCATCTTCATCTGTCCAGCCTCCGAATATATAATCACGCAATTCATCTGTCTTAGATACCTCTGCCATATCTGACAATTTAATCTCTGTTCCGTAATCTTCAGTTCTTTCATCATTGCCCGTCAGATTACCACCATTGACATCAAGTCTTAATGTATGTCTGTGTACATTCTTTTTCCAATTGCCAAATATTATCTCAAGTGACAGCCCATCTGCTGATGGAAGCCATGATGAATTTATGAACTCAAGCGTATATCCTTCGCCTTCAACATTTTCAGGGACATAATTATTATATTTTTCAACAAATTTGACATAATCATCATATCCTCCCGTAAATGTATCAGTAGTTTCACCATTCAGAAGCTCACCATATGGAGTTGAAACTTTTACAGTATATGTCTTAGGATTTACTTTATAAATTGCTGTAAGTGTTGTAGCATAATCAATTTTAACCTGTTGACCGATACTATAAACCTGTCCTGTTTTATTATCTTTCCAGCCTATCGGCTCGTAATCATTATATTTATCAGAATCTTTTACAGCCCATCTTGAAATAGTCACTTCATAATCTTCTGAGTCAAAGCTATCTAAATAATCATAGAACAGATTTCTTCCATCACCTGCATCAAGATTAATCCTTACATTACGTCTGATAATCGGACGTATTCTAAGGTCTCTATATATAAGCTTATCTAATTCAAATTCTCCAACATTGTAACCATATTGGTCTTCACACCATTGTATAAATTGATATGAAGTTCCTTCCTGCCAGTTACATGCGGCAAATGCTTCATCTAATTCAGACTTTGGTACAGACGTTCCACCATCAACCTTTAATGTCTTATAAATCTTGAACTCGCGTGCTATGTCATCATAATAGAACAAGTCTACATTGTATACATTGGTTTTATATATAGCTTCATAAACCGTATCTTCATATACTTTTGGTAATTGAGACCATAATTTATAAATTGTCTTACCACCATCTGAACTATATCCAAGTAATGTTTTGCCAAGCGGTGTTGCTGCATAAGGCATATCAGGTGATTTACCATAAGGTACTTCCATTTCTCTGACTACCGGCTCTCCATACATTGTCTGCGATTTGAATTTAACTGACATATTTTTTAATGTATAACCGGCTCTGTAATAATAAATTACCTGATGATATTCCTTGTTATAACTATAAAACAATTGTCTTTCTGCTCCATACAAATCAGATGATGTAACCGAACACAATGCCTTATCAGTAGGAAGTCCGCTCTTAAGATAGTATTTATCTACCTTATAATCGATTTTCTTCATATTATTTGCGGCATATTTAAACATATTATAATATCCTTGTGGCACACCATTTATTGAATACCAGCCACTAAATTTTATATTTTCATTATCGACTATATCCGGGGGTGTTGCATCATCACCAACATTAACGGCTCTTACTTCTGTCGTCCATATGTCTTTATTAACATCATAATAAGTGAAGCTTACTAATGCCTGTGCTCTCTTTGCATGATATACAATTTCTGTATTATCTTTAGATACAGGAGTAAAATACGGATCACTTTCCCATTCTTCATCCATGTATTTCCAACTGTCTACAGCTCCATCTGTATTAAATTTACCTGCATAATTTCCAGCCGGTACCTGTCTTGTACCAACAAGTGTTTTTTCTCCATCAACTTCTCTGAAGAAATTAACAGTGTACATCTTACCTATGTCATCAAAATTAACTCTTGATTTATCATACCATATTACTCTAACTGTTTTAGTTGTACTTGCTTTAGAATCAGCAGTCTTTGTAAACTGTAATGTATTGCCATAATAGTGGACCTGAGCTGTACATTCGTCAGAACTTTGCCTATATGATGAATATGGCTGGTCATATGTCAGATGCCTTCCCTGACGGTCATAAACTACTCTGAATCCCTTACCCGAAACTTTTAATGTCACCTTATTCCATGGTATAGTTGCATTTTTATCAAGTACTCCGGTAGTAATATCTACTACCTGTCCGGACATTGGTGAAAGGTCCTTCACGTCTATGCTGGCATATGAGCTTCCATTAGAATAAAATACTATTGGCGTTACCGGATCATTTAAACATACAACAAGTTTCTTATCACCCATTGAGAATAACGGCCACTTACATTCCGGTATCAATGGTGCATCAACTCTTATATTAAATACTTTAGATTCCGCTACCAGATTTACCTCCAGATAAATACCACCTTCTAAATAGAAGCCGCCCATAAGTGTACTATATACTGTATCATATCTGTGGTCAGGTTTTACAACATGATAACGTGCGTATCCATAGATATCAAGATAAGCCCCTACCTGTACTTCGACTCCGACTTCGCCAAGTCGTCTAAGCCCAATAAATGATACTGTAAGCTGACCTGCAATTCCCATCTTAATTCCTGTATATCCGCATAAAGTCAGATCAAAGCTATATCTGTCAGCTCCAATCAGCTTATTCTTGTACATACTGAATTCTTTTTCTTTAGAATTACCATATGCACCCACCTGTCTTGCATCAAGTACAGAAAATTTACTTCCTATACCACCTGCAAAACTCATTTTTACCACAAAATCAAGTTCAAAGTTAAGCTGGAATAATGCTAACGGCTTTGCCGTAGAGAATAATGGCAGTCTGCAAAGTTCTATATAACCGCCTTTCTTGTTAAGCATGTCCTGAACTTCTTTAACAAGTCCCTGAGTATCATTTTCTTTATCACTTCTAAGCATCTTTGTAACTTCATCAGTGATATTTCTATAACTGTTTGCCCCTACAGAACATACAAGTACCTGCAATTCGATATCAGTCTGCGTATACATATTAGCCGCATAGTTAAATTCAAGTTCAGGCGTATCAAACCATTTAAACTCAAATTGCTTATATCCCTGTAAAGATACATTAATATATTCGGTAATGGTAAATGTTGCATCAACTTTTAATTTACCTTTGACATTTCCCTTATAACCGAGTGTAAATGTAATTGCTGTCCAATAGTCAGGATTAGGATATGTAAAATTATTATTTTCTGCCTCTCCTATCTTAACAGATACCTTAAGGTTCTTGCCTAACCTCTTAGCAAGATCAGCAAGTGTATCCTCCTTAGGATGCGCATAATCAGAAAAATCCTTCAGCCTGTCATCATCCAGCGTACTTCCTACCAGTGATTCCCCATCTAACTCTTCTTTTACTGTCTCACTTTCTGCAAGCACAGCTGCAAGTACATAATTTAATTGTTTTGCTCCCTCGCTGTTATAGATTTCCTGTTCAAGTGCTGCAGTATCGATACCATCTACAAGATATTTATTCTGTGCAGGATCAGTAAAATATATATCAACCTTATCATATACATCTTCAACATCACAATCATCTGTCTGTATATAATACTCGTCATCATCCTTTATGCTGTCAACGATTTTAACAAAAAGACAATCGTCCGTAATATTATTTGTACCATCTCCAATACAGATAACATCATCTACTGCAAGCGTATTTGCCTCGTAATAATCTTTCTGAATAATATATTCATATTCGTTAGGTGTCTCTGTAAGCTTCGCTTTATCAAGATATTTAATGCCATCCCTAAGCTCTACTATATTAGATTCTTCTTTATATATTTTAAATGTATATTCTGAAACTACTTCATTAAGTCCCTTAAAATGTACCCCATCATTGGCTGTCATACGATACATACAACCCTTTGTATATGGGGTTTCAGGAACTATGGTATACTCATTTTCACCATTTGGTGTAACCGTAAATCTCTCCGGAGTATCACCTGTATATGCAAAAAGTGTAATAAAACTGTTAATATTATCAGCAGTTATTACTTCATCGCTGATAAGAGTTATCGAATGATTTTCATCGCAATTTTCCTCATAATAAGTTGTATCTTCCACAGGTTCATAATCATCCGAAGAATCCTTAAATGATGCATAAACTGTCATATCTTCATTTACAGGCGTATCTGAAAAGAATTCATTTGTAAATCCTGTATCGGTAAACCATCCCATAAATGCCTTACCTGCTCCGAAAGACTGTGGAAGCTGTTCTATTGTTTCGCCTTTTTTCACTGTAATTGGCTCAACAGGTGTTCCATCTCCCGTATCAAAAGTTACAGTAACCTCTTCGCCCTCGGAAGGCTCATTGTCTGTATATACAACCTTTGCAGTTATCGTCTTTTTAACACCATTTACTGTTATATCCTTGTTTGCAATTACACTTCCACCTGAAGCAGTTGTGTTTGTACCATTGTTTGCAAATGCATCAGCAGGTAATATCGAGAATAACATTATCATACATAAAAATATTGAAAATATTTTCTTTAATTTTTTATTTTTAATGCTGAATGCCAAAAATATTATTCCTGCTAAAATTGCGAGTATTATCCATATATTACTGTGTGAATCTCCTGTTTTAGGATTAGATGATTTATCAGGTGTTGTTGTCTTCTCATCTGATGTTGTCTGTTCCGGAGTAGTTGTCTCTCCTGATGTCGTTACCTTCTCTGGGGTTGTTGTCCCTTCTGTTGTCAACTCTTCCGATGTTGCCTCTTCTGATGTTGTCTCCTCTGGAGTTAATTTCTCTATGTACGCTGTTAATTCTGTTATTCTGTCTTTCCCGGCTGCCAGCGAATATTCCCCCTCAGAAAGCCCTCCACTTTTAAGAGTCAATCCATCAGGTAGTGTAATTTCAGATATTATACCACCGACATCATATGTACTGTTATTTGTAACCTTAAGTACGATATTGATATCTTCGCCTTCATTATAGCTGTCCTTGTCCGTAGTCAATACAGCTGATACAAGTGCAGATTCCTGTGCCTGTATCACTGTGGTTACCGCCATCACACATGAAATCGCAAAAAACACTGCTGAAATTACCCATGCAATTAGTCTTTGCCTTTGCTTTAATGCTTTTCCATTCAATAAGATGCACCTCCTTGTTCATTTAAGTTATCTTGTTACCTATAGCTTCTTCAAGTCCTGTTTCTGCCTTTGCTACAATCTCCTCTATCAATTTAGCTGCAACTGAATTAAGGTCAACTGCAAGTACTGCCTCAATAAGGCTATTGCGTTTTTCTGTTGGTACATTATACAATTTAAGACAACAATCCAGATATCTTCTTAGCTTTCTATCTAATGTAAAATACATATCGCAAGGTTTTGCCATAAATCCTCTTGTTATACTTCCCGATGCTATATCCATTTCGTAAAAATCCTTATCCTCTGCATCTGGCATATATGCCGCAAATATATTTTTAATCTGAATAGCTGTACTACGATATATATATTCAGACGTACTAGGCAATGTATATGCCATAACATATATTTCTCTAAGTGATTCAGATAATTCTGTTATGTTTATCTGTAGTGCCGTTTCGAGGCAATATACCATAAGTGGTTCATGATTTTCGGCAAATGAACGTGCCTTTTCAAACTGATTTTCGAACATTATCTGTGTCAATTTCAAGAGCAATGCCTCTTTATTTTCAAATGCTGCAAAAAAAGATGTTGGTGACATTCCTGCCGCCCTTGATATCTGGGCTGTAGTCGTTTTCTCATATCCTTGTTCTAAGAACAGCTGTATCGCAGCAAGCAACATTTTATTGCGTCGTGCTATCCCTTTGGGTTGTAGTCCTTTCAATGTATTTTCTCCTTTTGATTATAATTATGAGTTTAGTTTTGAGTGTACTCAATTATAACATTTTCTACCAAAAATGTAAATATCTATTGTAAAGAAATGATGAATTAACAATATTTTACACTACTTTTATATCGAATTATGCGATATTTTTTTCAAAAGAAAAAGGTAGCTATCGAAATGATAACTACCTGATACTTCTTGATTTATTCAATTGATTTTATTTCTTTCGCAGTGCCCTCAATCTTCTGTGACTCACCTACAATTACAATCGGAATGTAATACGCTTAGACCTCTGTTTCTCCTCCGACTTTTTTCTCTTCATCCTTCTGTTGTAAATAAAACATAGCTTTTTGTGTTTCTATCTCTTCTCTCAGTTCTTCTTCAGTTGGTAAATATAATTTATATTTGCTGGCAAATAATTGCTCATTACCATGTAAAATCGAATATCTAGCAATGTCTTCATCCGTCTCAGAACACAGTACAATACCCAGTGTCGGATTGTCATCTGGAGATTTCTTTAATTCATCATACATGCGAATATACATATCCATCTGCCCTACATCCTGGTGGGTAATACGTTCCGTTTTCAAATCTATAAGTACAAAGCATTTCAAGATATAATTATAAAAGACCAAATCTATATAATAATCCTGTTTTTCTGTATGAATATGTTGCTGTCTTGCTACAAATGCATAGCCTTTTCCCATTTCCATCAAAAATTTTTGCAAATTACTGATTATACTTGTCTCTAGTTTCGTCTCATTAAAAGATATATCTGGTGTTAAGCCCAAGAACTCCACTACTACAGGATTTTTTATAAACTCAAGTTTATCATTCTGATATGAGGATGTCTTTTCTTTCATTTCAGACTCTACAGCATTCTTATCCTGTGATTGAAGCATACGATAATAATACTGGGTATCAATATTTCTCTGTAAGGTACGAACACTCCATGTCTGCTCATAAGCTTCTTTCTCATACCATTTGCGAGCTGTTTCATCATGAACTTGTAATAACGTTCTGTAATGCGACCATGATAAACACATATTAGATTTTCCACACGCTGTGTGGAAAATTTCTGGAAAGCATTTATAGAAGCGGTAAAAACTATAAAGATTTGTTTTTGTAAACCCCTTTCCATATTTTGTTGTAAGTTCCCTTGACAATCTTTTAATAACTTCAGCACCATATTCTGCTCGTTCCTCTCCAGCTAGTTCTTCCTCTGCAATTCGATATCCAATCATCCAATTTCTTTGCGACAATATCGTATTTACTGAACGATAAGCCTCCTTTTGAAATACTTCTATAATATTTTGAACATCATTTAATATGTTGTCTGTTTTTTCAAAATTATTCATAATAGCATTATTTACACTATTCATAATTTCATTCATCGGTCTGCTCTCCTTTCAGTAGATTATAAATCCGCCATATTTTCTATATAAATCCACTGTATATGTAGGTTTGATAGTCTGGCTCTGATTTATCTAAGCATTACAATTTATTTTGATAATTCTCTAACTTAATGAAAATTTCAACTACATTCTCTTATAATATATTTAATCCACAAAACATTAATTATAAACCATACTTCACTCTCATTTCTCTAAGTGCTACTCTAGCTTCTTTTATCTTTCCTACTTCTATCTGCTGTTCAGATATTTCAACATCTCTATACATATTACTTTGTTTCATAACTGGTACAAAAATATCCGATTTATTCCTTGAATCTTTAATTTTAATTAATTGCGACATAATATGCACCTCCTTACTTACGGACTAATTATATCATTTTTAACCAAATAATTCGTAAAATGAAATTTTAAGTTTATATATATTAGATGGTTGTCAAGGTTGCCAGACACCACATACCCCCTTAAAGATTTCATTTTTTAGAATAAAGAATGTCGCTTGCGACATTCTACGCCTGCGGCGGGTTGCTATAGCAACATTTTCTGCTCCGCCGCAGTGCAATCCCTGCGGAGCGTTTTTAACTTACCAGGACAATTTCAACGAAATTTCCTGGTAAGTTAAAATAGAGCCATCAAAAGATGACTCTATCTCTTATCTTTACATACAATGTAACTTCTTGACTGCATATAATATCTTATGCATTACTTTTGATGACTAATAATCCATCTCACTATATCCTCAGTCATTATCCTACCAGATGCTAAATCAAGAATTCACAATCAGTCTTTTATGGAGTGAAATAACCTGCTCTTTACTTAATCTTATCATTTCGCAAGTTCCTCATAAGCCTCCATATTTTGTTTAATAAGGTTCTCAGAAATTGCAAATACATCTTCTGTTGATGCAATTTTTTCCTGTTCTGCTTTACTAAAATCAATTACAAGATATCGCGGTACATTATTTTTAAGAATAACTGCTGTGCCATGCTCATCAACTACCCTGGCAACCTTTGAAAAATTCTGATTTGCTTCTGTTATAGAAATCATTGAATTTGTATCAATTGTCATAATATGCACCTCACCTTCACTTATATTTATACAAATTATAGGATAAATACAACCTATTTAATCCTCATTCATCTTCGCTAACTTGGCAGCCTGGTCAGCCGCAATACAAGCATCAATTATCTCCTGAATGTCTCCATTCATAATCTTATCTAACTTATAAAGTGTAAGACCGATTCTGTGGTCTGTAACTCTTCCCTGTGGGAAGTTATAAGTTCTGATTTTCTCTGAACGGTCACCTGTACCAATCTGGCTTCGTCTTGCCTCAGCCTCAGCATCATGGGCTTTCTGACATTCAATATCATATAATTTAGAACGTAATAAAGCAAATGCCTTAGCTTTATTCTGTAACTGCGATTTTTCTGTCTGGCTGTATACAACAATTCCTGATGGAAAATGTGTTAAACGAACCGCTGAATCGGTTGTGTTGACACACTGTCCACCATTACCTGAAGCACGCATAACGTCGATACGGATATCTTTCTCATCAATCTGGACATCGACTTCTTCAGCTTCCGGCATAACTGCAACTGTAATTGTAGATGTATGGATACGTCCGCCTGATTCTGTCTCCGGTACACGCTGTACACGATGCACACCTGATTCATATTTAAGAACTGAATAAGCACCCTGACCTGTTACCATAAATGTAACATTCTTCATTCCGCCTATTCCGATTTCTTCACATTCCATTAATTCAACTTTCCAGTTCTTGCTTTCTGCATAATGCACATACATACGATAGATTTCATAAGCAAATAATGCTGCCTCATCTCCACCTGCACCTGCACGAATCTCCACGATAACGTTCTTGTCATCATTAGGGTCCTTTGGAAGTAAAAGAATCTTAAGCTGTTTTTCTAATTCTTCAATTCTTGCTTTAGCTTCATTTAATTCCTCTTTAGCAAGTTCTTTCATCTCTTCGTCACTCTCTTCATCGAGAATGGCAAGACTGTCCTGTACAGTTTCCTTGCATTTCTTATATTCTTTATATGCTTCAACAATAGGTGCAAGGTCTGCCTGTTCTTTCATAAGCTTTCTAAATCTGGCCTGATCATTTGCAATTGACGGGTCATTAAGCTCAAGCATTAACTCTTCATATCTTCTTACAAGATCATCTAATCTGTCAAACATAAATCTGTCTCCTTTTTCCTGTTACAACTCTGTCATTTCCTGACAAATCTTTTAGTACCTCTATATCAGTAAACCCTTTTTGACGAAGCAGTTCCTTAACCTGCTCGCTCTGGTCATATCCGATTTCAAATATAATGTAACCGTCTTTTTCCATATATTCCTTACATTCATCAATTATTTTTCTGTAGAATTTAAGTCCGTCTGCATCACCATCTAATGCCATTCGTGGCTCGTATTCCCTTACCTCCGGCATAAGCTTTTCTACTTCTTCTGACTTAATATATGGTGGGTTTGATACAATAATATTATATTTTCCCTTGATATTAGTAAATAAATCGCTTTTTTCAAAATGTACATTGTCCACCTTATTCAAATTCGCATTTTCATTAGCTACCTCTAATGCTTTTTCTGACAAATCCGAACCTGTTACTTTCGTATTTGGACACATTTTCGCAATGGATATCGCTATACAGCCACTTCCCGTACACAAATCAAGCACATTTATATCCTGTTTATCCGCATAATAATCAGCACCGATGACTTCAACCGCTTTTTCAACAAGCAGTTCGGTGTCCTGACGAGGAATCAATACATTTTCATTCACCTTAAATGGCAAACCCATAAATTCCCATTCTCCAACTATATATTGAAGTGGATAATGTGTCATTCTCTTCTCAATTGCCTGAAAATACTTCTCTTCAATATCTAATGGTACTTCATCATGCATTTTGATAAAATACTCCGTCCTTGATATAGCACATATTTTCTCTACAAGAATCCACGCATCATAATCATGGTCATTAATCCCTGATCTAAATAGTTTCAATTGTCCCTGTTTTACCAATTCTGCGTACTTCATACTTCCTCCGCCTATTGATTCATATAACAGTTATTGATTAGTTTCTTCACTATTTTCTGCTAAAAATGTTCTCCAGTCGAATACTGCTTCGACTGCCTTAATTGCCACTTCTGCCATCTTCTCATCCGGCTCTTTAGTTGTAAGCTTCTGTAATGCCATACCCGGCGCACTTACTATATCCACTAATTTACCCTCATGTTGTCCGGCAAATCTAAGCACTTCATAAGATACCCCTGCAATAACTGGTATCATTAATATTCTTACTACTATCTTCATAACCGGCTGCTGAACCGGAATAAGAATAAAGAATATAATACTGATTGCCATTACAAGGAATAAGAAGCTCGTTCCACATCTCTTATGCAGTCTTGAGCTTTTTAATACATTATCTACATTTAATTCCATACCATGTTCAATACAGTTAATACATTTGTGTTCTGCACCATGGTACATAAATGTTCTCTGTATATCTTTCATTCTCGATATTAAGAATATATATATAAGAAATAATGTAATTCTTATCAATCCCTCGATTAACGAAATTATTGTATACGAAATAATATGGAAATATTTCTTAATTAAATCAGAAGCAATGCTTGGCAATACTACAAATAAACCAATCGCAATAAGTGCCGCCACAATTACCGTTATCGTCATTATCGCACTTTCTGCTTTCTCCTTGAATAAAGAATCGGCAACTTTATCACCTTTCTTTACTTCTTCTGTTTCCTCTTCTTCATAAAATTCAGCCGAAAACATAAGAGTTGACATTCCTATGATTAACGAATCTATAAAATTAAATACACCTCTAATAAAAGGCAGATTAAGTATTTTATTACCTTTCGTTATTCCTTTGTATTCTTTAACACATACTTCTATTTCCTGATTAGGTTTTCTGACAGCTACGGCATATTTGTCTTTATTCTTCATCATTATACCTTCTAATACTGCCTGACCACCAATTCCTGATGGTTTCATTATGTCACCTCCCTGATGTGATCATTATATCATATCTTTTATGATAAAAATAGAGGCTGTCACAAGAAATTCCATTCATTAAAATAGAACATTCATGCGACAGCCTCTATAACTATTACTTATTTATTATCTGCCATACCATATTTACGATTGAACTTATCAATACGTCCACGAGCAGATGCAGCTTTCTGCTGACCTGTGTAGAATGAGTGACATTTTGAACAAATTTCTACGTGGATATCTTCCTTAGTTGATCCTGTTACGAATTCATTACCACAGTTGCAAACAACCTTTGCCTGGTAATATGCTGGATGTATACCTTCTTTCATTTCATTTCACCTCTTTACAAATTAATGATATGCAAATGGCTTTCGCCAATCATATTCTAAAAACAGCTTTTATATTGTAGCATATATCAATTTTTAATGCAAGCACTTTTTAATCATCTGTATAAATTCTCTGTTATTTCTTGTTCTTGCAAACATATCCAGTATTTTTTCGACTGCATCATCAGGTTTCATACCATTTGTAGCCTTTCTTATAAGATATACAGCTTCCGCTTCTTCTTTAGAAAGCAATAAGTCATCTCTACGTGTACCTGATTTAAGAATGTCAAGTGCTGGAAATACTCTCTTCTCAGATAATTTTCTGTCTAAAACAAGTTCCATATTACCTGTACCCTTAAATTCTTCGAATACAACATCATCCATCTTACTTCCTGTATCCACAAGTGCTGTAGCTAATACGGTAAGACTTCCGCCCTCTCTCATATTTCTTGCTGCGCCAAAGAATCGCTTTGGCATATGAAGTGCTGCTGGATCAAGACCTCCTGATAAAGTTCTTCCTGATGGTGGAACTGTCATATTATAAGCTCTTGCAAGTCTTGTAATACTGTCTAACAGAATTATTACATCTTTCTTCATCTCGACAAGTCTCTTGGCTCTCTCGATAACCATTTCTGAAACTCTCTTATGATGCTCTGGTAATTCATCAAATGTCGAGTAGATAACTTCTACATTATCTCCCTGAATCGCTTCCTTAATATCTGTTACTTCCTCAGGTCGTTCATCTATAAGAAGAATTATCATATGCATATCAGGATTATTTATCTGGATAGACTTAGCAATCTCTTTTAATAATGTAGTCTTTCCGGCTTTAGGCTGTGATACAATCATACCTCTCTGCCCTTTTCCTATCGGAGAAATAAGGTCAACTATTCTCATAGCCATATTCTCACTGCTAGTCTCCATTCTCAATCTCTTATTAGGAAATATAGGTGTAAGTTCTTCAAAATTTGGTCTGCCCATAATCTCATCAGCTAATATTCCGTTTACTTTATTCAAATGTGTCATCGCACCGAATTTCTCGTTTATATTCTTCTGGCGCATATTACCATTTAATATATCACCTGTTTTTAACCTAAATCTTCTTATCTGGGATGGCGAAACATATACATCATTTTCGCCCGGCAGGAAATTCTCACATCTGATAAAGCCATATCCGTCTGGCATTACCTCTAATATTCCCTCTGCAACTGGCTCTTCTTCCTTAATCTCCGGTTCTGGATTTTCCTCTATAATAAATTCAGACTTTGGCTCAGTATTATCCGATTTGGAATTTGTTCCATTTGTTCTGCCATTCTCTGTTTTAACTGATGATTTATTCTCTTTATCTGATTTTGAAACCGATTTCGCTTTCATCTTATCTGCACCTTGCAACTCACTTTCCTTAGCCATCTTCATTCCAGCAGCTAAAATCTGTTCAATCAGTTCTGTCTTTTTTAATTTCATTACATATTTAATATTCTGACTTTTCGCTATTTCACGTAACTGAGTTACTGATAAAGTTTCTAATTTTTCTCTCATACATTTATTGTGGCACATTCATATATGCCATTATCCTCCTAAATATATTAAATTATAATAACGGGATTGTATCTGATTATAGATTATTTAATCAGACTTAATGATTCTCATGATTTGTAAAACACATTATACACCAATGTTTTCAAAATTGGTAGTATAAATTTTCTAAATATTATGATATTATAGATTATATATGGTCTCTATATATGTTTCTGCATTTAGCGACCACTTATCAGGATAAAAATAAATATACGGAAATGGAGATTACAATGACAACTAACGAAAAAGCGTTAAAGCTTCATGAAGAATGGAATGGAAAATTAACTACTGAACCAAAATGTACAATTGCTTCAAGAGAAGACCTTGCTCTTGCATATACACCGGGCGTTGCTGAACCTTGTAAAGTGATTGCCGAAGATAAAGAAGCAGCATACAAATATACTATTAAATCCAACACAATTGCTGTTGTTTCAGACGGAAGTGCCGTTTTAGGGCTTGGTAACATCGGACCATATGCCGCTATGCCTGTTATGGAAGGTAAAGCCGTATTATTCAAATCTTTTGGTGATGTTAATGCATTTCCAATATGCTTAGATACACAGGATACTGAAGAAATTATTAAAACTGTTGTAAATATCGCACCTGCATTTGGTGGTATTAACCTTGAAGATATTTCAGCTCCAAGATGTTTTGAAATCGAGACAAGACTCAAGGAACTCTTAGACATTCCTGTATTCCATGATGACCAGCATGGTACAGCAATCGTTGTTCTTGCAGGTATTATCAACGGACTTAAGATTACTGGTAAATCTAAAGAAAACTGTAAGGTAGTAATAAATGGTGCCGGAAGTGCAGGAATCGCAATTACTAAATTATTATTAACATATGGCTTTAAAAATGTTATTATGTGTGATATCAACGGAATTATTAACGAGGAGTCACCTAATTTAAACTGGATGCAGAAATCAATGTTAGATGTAACTAATCTCGACAGACTTTCAGGTACTCTTAAAGATGCCTTAGTTGGTGCTGATATATTTGTCGGTGTTTCTGCTCCTAATATCGTTTCTGCTGAAATGGTTGCTTCAATGAATAAAGACTCTATAATATTTGCAATGGCTAATCCTGTTCCTGAGATTATGCCTGATGTTGCCAAGGCCGCAGGTGCAAGAATCGTGGGTACCGGCCGTTCAGATTTCCCTAACCAGGTTAATAACGTAATCGCATTCCCAGGAATATTTAAGGGTGCTTTAGAGGGACGTGCTTCACAGATTACAGAGGATATGAAGTTAGCCGCAGCACATGCAATCGCCAACTTAGTTCCTGATGATAAATTATGCGACGAATTTATTCTTCCTGAAGCCTTTGATCCTGATGTCAAAGATGCAGTTGCTAAGGCAGTTATGGATAACATTAAACCTGATGGCAGAAATATACACGCTTAATAAATATTATCGTGAGCGTTTCGGGCAAAAAGTGTATAAACTGTCTCTTGATGGTGGTATGACCTGTCCTAATCGCGATGGTACTTTAGATACACGCGGGTGCATTTTCTGTAGTTCGGGAGGTTCCGGTGATTTTGCCGCCTCCCGTTTTTTATCCGTTAAGGAACAGATAAACGAAGCAAAGAGTCGCATTTGCAATAAGATTACAGACGGTAAATATATAGCCTATTTTCAGGCATATACCAATACTTATGCCCCCATTGATTATCTTAGAAATATATTTTATGAGGCTGCATTCTGTGATGACATCGTAGGATTATCCATTGCCACAAGGCCTGACTGTTTAGGCTACGAAGTTTTAGAATTACTTGACGAACTTAATTCAAAGATTCCGGTATTCGTAGAATTAGGCTTACAAACAATCCATAAAGAGTCAGCACATTTCATACGACGTGGCTATGAACTTGAAGTATTTAACTGCGCTGTCGCTAATCTCCATAGAATAAATATCAATATTGTAGTTCACCTTATATTAGGGTTACCAAATGAGACTTTTTCTGATATAATAGCCTCCGTACGTTATCTTAACAACCTGCCTGTTAATGGAGTCAAATTACAGCTATTGCATATTTTAAAAAATACCGATTTAGCTGACTATTACCTTAATAAAGAAAATGATTTTCATACATTATCGCTAGAGGATTATACCATACTGTTATCTGAATGTATCGAGAATCTCAGACCGGATATCGTTATCCACAGAATGACAGGTGACGGCAACAAGAAAGAACTTATAGCTCCTTTATGGAGTGGAGATAAAAAAAGGGTATTAAATTATATTAATACCTACTTTACTAAAAACAATATTATCCAGGGAAGGAAGTATAGAAAAAATGGCACTTGAGTCATCAACGCTTTATAAACTAATTATATTATATATGCTGAATAAGGTTAATTTTCCATTAACTAATTCGCAGTTATCAGAATTTTTTCTTGAGAAGAATTATACAACCTATTTCACATTCCAGCAGGTTATAACTGAACTTGTGGACTCACATCTTATAAGTGTAGAAATCGTCCGTAATTCTTCTTACTATCATATAACCTCTGATGGCAGCCAGACCCTTGGTTTCTTCGTTAATAAGATTCCTGGAGCCATCGTAGATGATATGGATATCTATCTTATGGAGAACAAATATGAGCTTCGAAATGAAGTCGGAACAATCGCTGATTATTATAAGTCTACTAATCAGGATTACATTGTACATTGCCAGGTTAAAGAGGGTGAGGGAACTTTAATAGAAATCAACCTTTCTGTTCCTACAAAAGAAGAGGCATCTTCCATGTGTAATCAATGGAAAGATGCCAGTCAGCAAATCTATGCATTTATTATGAAGTCACTGATGAAATAAAATCAAGAATTTCTTCTCTTCCCTGCTTTGTTTTAGCAGAAAACGATAATATAACCGTATCAGGCAGCACATTAAGACCTTGTCTAATCATCTTAATGTGCTTATCTTTTTGACTTCTGTTAATCTTATCTAATTTAGTTGCTATAATAACAGGTTTATAGCCATTGTAAACTATCCACTCATACATATTTCTGTCATTAGCAGATGGTTCATGTCTGATATCAATAAGAAGCATCACAGCTTTAAGCTGCTTAGAGGACTTTAAATAATTCTCTATCATTACGCCCCATTTCTGCTGCACTTCTTTCGATACTTTTGCGAATCCATAACCCGGTAAATCTACAAAATACAATTCTTTATTAACATTATAGAAATTAATTGTCTGTGTTTTACCCGGCTCCTGTGATGTTCTCGCAAGAGATTTTCTGTTAAGCAATCCATTTATTAATGAAGATTTACCAACATTTGACTTACCCGCAAATGCTACCTCAGGCATCTGATTATCAGGAAGTACACTGGTAATTCCACATACTGTTTCTAATTCTGCATTCTTTATAATCATATTCTAAATTCCTCTCAGGTTTCTATTTTATCCTGTTATAATTCTTTTATTATGCACTTATTTTACTTTAAGCCGGCTTTACTAAGACTTTAATCTTCTTAAACCGGCTTTAAATATTTAAAAATAGCTTATTATTTTATGCCTTAAATCTCTTCTTTACGCCATTTTTCTTAATCTGTGTTTCATCTAATCTGACTAATTCAGGTTCTGCTTTATTCTCGATAACATCTTTAGTTATCGTACACTTATCAATCGTCTCATCTGATGGTACAGTATACATTATATTCATAAGTGCATCTTCCATAATTGAACGTAAGCCTCTTGCACCTGTCTTTCTCTCAAATGATTTCTCAGCAACAAGTTCTAATGCTTCGTCTGTAAATTCTAAGTCTACACCATCTAACTCTAAAAGCTTCTTATACTGCTTAACTAACGCATTCTTAGGCTCTTTAAGTATTCTTATGAGTGCTTCCTTATCTAAAGATTCTAATGATACTGTTACAGGTACACGACCAATAAATTCAGGAATTAAACCGAATTTAACTAAATCCTGTGGCATTACCTGTGGGAACAATACATCTATTGATTCTTCTTTATGATCTGCTATCTCAGCATTGAAACCGATAGATTTTCTGTCCATTCTTGTCTCTATAATCTTCTCTAATCCATCAAATGCACCACCACATATGAATAAAATGTTAGTTGTATCAATGTGAATCATCTCCTGATTAGGATGCTTTCTTCCACCCTGTGGGGGAACTGAAGCCTGCGTGCCTTCTAACAATTTAAGTAATGCCTGCTGTACACCCTCTCCTGATACGTCTCTTGTTATAGAAACATTCTCACTTTTCTTAGTAATCTTATCTATTTCATCAATATAGACAATTCCATACTGTGCTTTTTTCACATCATAGTCAGCTGCCTGAATTATCTTAAGTAAGATATTCTCAACATCTTCACCTACATAGCCTGCTTCAGTAAGTGTTGTAGCATCTGCAATAGCAAATGGAACATTAAGTATCTTAGCTAATGTCTGTGCAAGATATGTCTTACCTGAACCTGTAGGTCCTAACATCAGAATATTACTCTTCTGAATCTCTACACCTAAGTCTCTTCCTGACAAAACTCTTTTGTAGTGATTATACACTGCAACTGACAGGACTTTCTTAGCTTCTTCCTGTCCTATGACATATTCATCAAGAAATTCCTTTATCTCCTGTGGCTTGTATAAATTAATGTCGAAATCAACATCATCATCTGTCTCATATGCCATTTCTTCCATCATTATATCACTACATATCTCTATACATTCATCACATATAAACACACCGCTTGGTCCGGCAATAAGCTTTCTTGCCTTACTCTCCGGTTTACCACAAAACGAGCATCTGCTCTCATCATTATTCTTTGCCATATGTTCTCCAATCTAAATTAATTATTAATTAACGATTTTCAATCACCTTATCTATTAAGCCATATTCCATAGCCTGATAAGCATCCATATAGTTGTCACGTTCTGTATCCACTTCAATCACTTCTAATGGTTTTCCGGTATTCTTTGCTAAAATTTCATTTAACTTCTTACGTGTCTTTAAAATATGATCTGCTACAATCTTAATCTCTGTTGCCTGTCCCTGTGCTCCACCAAGTGGCTGGTGTATCATAATCTCTGCGTTAGGTAATGCGAATCTCTTACCTTTAGCACCGCCTGAAAGTAAAAATGCTCCCATACTTGCTGCCATTCCCATACAAATTGTAGATACATCACATTTGATATAATTCATTGTATCATAAATAGCCATTCCTGCTGTTACAGAACCACCCGGGCTGTTTATATATAAATGAATATCTTTATTAGGGTCTTCTGACTCTAAGAAAAGTAACTGTGCTACAACAAGACTTGCTGTTGTCTCATTTACTTCTTCACCTAAAAAAATAATTCTATCCTTTAAAAGTCTTGAATAAATATCATAAGATCTTTCGCCTTTTCCAGTCTGCTCTACGACATAAGGTACCAAACTCATACAAAATCCTCTCCTATCTACTAATTTTATTTATGGGTCCGCCATAGCGAACCCATTTTCTTTATCTCATTTTATAAACTTCTGATCAGGCTATTGATTATACTTCCTTAGCATTCTCTGTTACGAATTCAACTGCTTTCTTAACCTGGATATCTCTCTTCATATTCTCTTTATCAGCGTCTGTTAATAAGTCTTTAAGCTTATCAGCTTCCATCTGGTATGCTGATGCCATATCATTGATTTCATTATTAACGTCTTCATCTGTAACTTCAAAGTTCTCTTTATCAGCAACTGCTTCAAGAACAAGTCTGCTCTGGATACGTTTTAATGCCTGTGGTCTCATCTGTTCTAACAATTTATCAGATGTTAATCCTGTATACTGGAAGTACTGGTCGATTGTAAGTCCCTGTGCACTGATTCTTCTTGCAAAATCTTCTGCCATCTGTCTAACCTGTGAATCTACCATTGCATCAGGTATCTCCATCTTAGCACCTTCGATAATCTTCTCGATTGTTGCTTCTTCTTTTGCTGATTTAGCTTCATCAGCCTTTTTCTCTTCGATTTTTGTCTTAATGCTTGCTTTATATTCATCAACTGTTGAGAATTCTGAAACATCTTCTACGAAATCATTATCAAGTTCTGGTAATTCTTTCTTCTTAATCTCTTTAATAGTAACTTTGAATAATGCTGGTTTACCCTTTAATTCTTCTGCATGATATTCTTCAGGGAATGTAACGTTAACGTCAACCTCTTCTCCAATGTTCTTACCAATTAACTGTTCTTCAAATGTATCAATAAATGAGTGAGAACCAATTGTTAATGGATAATCTGTTCCTTTTCCACCTTCGAATGCAACACCATCAACAAAACCTTCAAAATCGATAACTGTCATATCGCCATCTTCAACTGCTCTGTCATCTACAGTGATAATTCTTGAGTTCTGTTCTCTTTCTTTGTCTATTTCAGCCATAACCTCTTCATCTGATACTGAAACATCACTCTTAGGTACTTCTACGCCTTTATATTCACCTAACTCAACTTCTGGTTTAACTGCAACTTCTGCTGTGAAGATAAATTCTTTACCGGCTTCAATCTGTACAACATCAATCTTAGGCTGTGAAACTATCTCTAATTCACTTTCCTTAACTGCTGCTTCGTATGCTGTAGGAATCATATCATTAACAGCATCTTCATAGAATACACCGACACCGTACATTTTCTCTACCATTTTACGAGGTACTTTACCTTTTCTGAAACCAGGAACGCTAATTCTTGATTTCTGTTTCTGATAAGCCTTTTCAATTGCTTTTTCTACCTCTTCTGCTGATACTTCAATTGTAAGTTTAGCCATATTTTTTTCCAGTTTCTCAACCTGTAAACTCATTAAACTTCCTCCATTCTGCCGTATACTACGGCTTAGCTATTTTTAGCAGTATATCTGCAATATTTTCTTTCTAACCTTTTAATTTTAACTAAAGGCAATGTGACATCGTAGTATTATATCATAAAGAAATCTTTTAGTCTATCTTTTTTTCTACAGTTTCTAAAGTCTGTTCTGCACCTGTGTTAAATAATACAATTAATTTTGTCACTTTATAATTATGTCCATTCTTCTGCACCGTACTTTCGTCAGTCCTTGTCGATACGATATATTTATTAGTAGAACAGCTTATTGTCACTACATCTCCTGATAACAGCTCGATAGTAGCATTAGGTATCTTAGATACTCTATAGGTCTTACTTCCGTCTGTAATAAGCTCCTTCGGTGCTGTCGGCTTAGTCTGGCTGCCTCCGTTACTTTCTGAATTTGAATTATTTCCAGAATTACTGTTTCCATTATTGTTTGAAGTGTTTCCATTATTAGAAGTGTTTCCACTACCTGCACCATTATTGCCGCTGTTACTTCCACTATTTATATCGCCTGCATTGGCAGCTGAATTGCCTGCCTGGCCATTTTCCGAGTCACTATTTCCATGATTCTCAGCTTCCTGTGCGTTCTTGCCATTATCAGATATTGTTACCTTAATGCTGTCTGTATATGTACTTCCACCTGATTTGACAGTATAATTAGCAGTATATGTTCCTGGTTTATCATTTCTGACATTCACTGCATTTACCTCGAGTGAATAATCATCTGTTTCACCCGATGTCTTAATACCTGATGTGTAATCTATGTCACTTCCCGCTGGTGCAATTACATTATCAAGATTAAATTTCACACCACTATCATTAATATCTAACGAGCCAGTAACAACGCCCTCTGTATCTCCGTACGAAATCTTTTTCTTCTTACCACAGGCAGTCATACTTCCGATTACTAATACTAATGCACCGGCAACACATATTATCTTCGTTAATCTTATATTTAATTTCTTCAATATTAATTCGCACCTTTCTAACACGATATATGCATTATACTAACTGTATCTTCTCTGCTATTGAATCAGCCTCATCTTTACTCTTTAATATCGCAACTAATTCAAGTCCCATATCAATTGCAGCACCTAATCCTCTTGCTGTTGTTACATTTCCATCTGTTATGACTTTCTCACGTTTATAGGTTGCACCTTTTAACGAATCTTCATATCCCGGATAGCAGCTTACTAACTTACCCTCTAAGATTCCGAGTTCTCCTAAGATACTAGGAGCTGCACATATTGCCGCAAGTCTTTTGCCTTTATTATTAAAATCTTTAATATTAGCCACTAATGTCTTGCATGCTGCAAGATTAGGTGTTCCAGGTATTCCTCCTGGCAGGAATATTAATTCTGCTTTATCAAAATCTACATCTTTAATTAAAGCATCTGCCTTAATTACAATGTTATGCGAACTTTTAACTTCATAATTATCTGAGACCGATACAGTAACTGTCTCAATACCAGCTCTTCTTAATATATCAACTACCATTAATGCTTCTACTTCTTCAAAACCATCTGCTAAAAATGCATATACCATAATTTTTTCTCCTTTTCCATAAACTTAGCCTTATAACACTGACAGTATAACATATTCCTGATATTTTTTCATCATTTTAGATTTTTTTTATTATTTAAATATACATTTTTCAAGGCTTATATGTTAAAATATTCTATATAAAAAATCGTAATACCAAACGGAGGTTGGTGTAAAAAATAATGGAAATAGAAAGAAAGTTTCTAATTACAAGTTTACCTGACAATTTAGAATTATGCAGATTTCATCTTATAGAACAGGCATATCTGTGTACAGAGCCGGTAGTCCGTATCCGTAAAGAAGATGACACCTATTATCTTACTTACAAATCAAAAGGCTTACTATCTCGAGAAGAATATAATCTTCCGCTTACTGCAGATAGTTATTCCCATCTGCTTAAGAAAGCTGATGGGAATATAATTACTAAGAAACGTTACCTGATTCCTTATAATAATTACACAATCGAATTAGATATATTTGAAGGAATATTTAAAGGACTTATAATCGCAGAAGTCGAATTCAGCTCTGAGGATGAGGCTAATTCTTTTAGTGGTCCTGAATGGTTTGGCGAAGATGTAACATTTTCGAGCAAGTTCCATAACAGTACCCTTAGTAAATTACAAAATCAAAGTGAACTTGAATTTTAAGAAATGAGGTTAGTGTTAAAAAATAATATTGATACACTTATTTTTCACACTGTTATTTGCTTCAGAGCGAAAGCAAATAACTTTTATGGCAGAAGAGAAATCGCCTGTTCGAATTTCTCTTCGCATCTTCTAGACAAGTCGCTCGGAAAAGAGGTAAATATGAATTTAGCAGCTATATATCATCGTTGTACTGATAACTACTGTTATTGTCTCGATGATGACAATATTATTATTTCAATTAAGACAGGATATGACGTAGACAAAATAACACTTTGTTATTGCGATCCTTTTTCTACAGGTATTATGGGTTCTAACAGTCGCTATAATATTGAAACAATCGAGATGACGGATGTAAAATATCTTGAGCATCACATCTTCTGGAGTATTAAGATTGCACCTAAGTATAAACGTCTTGCATATCATTTTATTATTGAAAATGAAAACGAGAAGTATCATATGTATGAGGACCGTTTCTATACTCCTGCCGAACTTAAGAATTTCAAAGGTCGTGAACAGGTATTTATGTTCCCATGGATGAATCCTTCTGATATTATAAGAACTCCTGACTGGGTAAATGACACTGTCTGGTATCAGATTTTCATTGACAGGTTCTGCAATGGTAATCCTGACATCAATCCTAAAAATGTTAAGCCATGGGGTTCTGCCGATAAACCTGTTAAATATAATGACTATTATGGTGGAGATATCAAGGGAATCACAAGCAAACTTGACTATCTTGCCGACCTTGGAATTACAGGTCTTTACTTAACTCCTGTATGTAAGGGTAAAAGTAATCATAAATATGACACTATGAGTTTTACAAAGATTGATCCACACTTTGGTACTGATGAGGATATGATTGAACTCGTTTCTGATGCCCACAACCACGGTATTCGTGTAATGATGGACGGTGTATTTAATCATACCGGTATATTTTTTAAACCTTGGCAGGACATTTTGCAAAATGGTCCTGAGTCTAAATATTATGACTGGTTTATGATTAATTCATGGCCTTTTAAGAATACTGGAAGGTCATCTGATTCGAAGTCAGGCAACTACTATACTTTCAGCTTCTATGATGGTATGCCTAAGTTAAACACTAATAATCCGCGAGTAATCAGATATATTATCAAGGTTCTTAAAAGCTGGATATTAAAATATGATATTGATGGTATACGTCTTGATGTGGCAGGTGAAATTTCCCATACATTATGCAAAGAGATTCATAGGGAATTAAAGGCTCTCAAATCTGATTTCTATATACTTGGCGAGTTATGGCACGACAGTATGCCTTGGCTTCGTGGTGATGAATACGATTCTGTAATGAATTATCCATTCGGAGACAGTATTGATGCTTTCTGGCAGGATTCTAAGAAATCTTCTACTGATTTATTATATGCCATAAACAGATGCTTCACTATGTATCCTGAGCAGGTTAACCGCGTATTATTCAACCTTTTAGACTCTCACGATACTATCCGTCTTGCAACTAAATTAAATAATATTCATATATTCTATCAGCAATTAGCAGTATTATTTACAATGCCCGGAACTGTATGTATATATTATGGTACAGAAATAGCTATGGAGGGTAGTTACGACCCTGACTGTCGTCGTTGTATGCCTTGGAATAAAATTAACCGTGGTGAATATCATGACAGAATTTCCCTTATGAAATCACTTATTGCACTTCGTAACGATAATCCTGCGTTTAGAAGTAATCTGTATAAATTTATTAATATACCTGATAATCCGAGAATAATCTGTTATGAAAGATTTACCGATGATGGCAAAAATAAAATAACCGTCGTACTGAATTGCAGTACAAACGATTATTCTATTACATTTCCTAAGAAATCTGTTCTGTTCTCAATAAATTACAAAAATGAACTTCTTCTTCCGAACGGAATATTAGTCTACACAACTAAATAAGTTTAGCAATTTTAATAGATTTGTCCTTGGACAAATCTATTGCTTTGTTATTGGTCGATAATACAACAGGTCTGCCTAGCGAAGTACTATTAATCATTATTATCTTTCCCTCTGTTCCATCAGTAAGAAGAACTGTACTTCCCACATATAACAATGCTATTTTCTGAAGAAATATCATAAGATATCCCGGTTCAAATATATCGATACACATTTCAAAATATTCGATAACATCAAATGGTGACATTCCCTCTCTGTATACACGATTCGCCGTCATTGCATCATATACATCTGCAATCGCCACAATTTTTGCCACATCATCTATCTGGTTTCTCCTTAATCCCTGTGGATATCCCGAACCATCGCATTTCTCATGGTGCATTAATGCAGCATTTCTTATCCTGTTATCAACCGGCTGACTCTTAAGTATCTCATAGCCTAATACCGGGTGCATTTTTATAATTCTGTATTCCTCATCAGTAAGCCTTGATGGTTTCGTGATAATCTCTTTAGGTATCTTAATTTTACCAATATCGTGCAGAAGTCCTGCTGCCGTTAATAATTCAACATCTTTCGCACCATATCCCAGCCATCCAGCAAATACATTGCATATCAACGAAACACTCATAGAATGTGCAAATGTTAAATCATCATAACCTCTCATACAGCTTAAGATATCCATAAGATTATATCTGGAACTATTAGAATTAATGACTTTCTTAACGGATTCTAACAATCCATTTATATCGATTTCTTCATTCTTGTATACAACTTCATTTAACTTATTACTAAGTTCGTCAACGGATTCTTCAAAACTATATCTGAATGTCTTAAAATCTTCTGATTGTTTTATCTTCTCAAAATATCCTGATTCCTCACTTCTCTCATAAGCACTGCTTTCCATAAATATATCATCTATATCAGATTTCACAATAATTTTAAGTACAACTACATCATAATTCTCAAGTTTCCTTATTATCTCTTTATCAAGCACTGTACCAAAAGGCGCAATGAGTCTGCCTTTAGTATCATAGACATCCCCCGCAAGTTCCATGCCTTCTTTCGCTTCCGAAATAAGTATTCTCTTAACTGCCATACTACAATGCCCCTTTCGTCATCTTTTTAATATATTCTTCCGATGAAATTGGTCTTGAGAAATAATATCCCTGTATCTCATCACAGAAAATATCTCTTAAGAACTCATACTGTTCTTTAGTCTCAACACCTTCTGCAACTATCTTCATATCAAGTAACTGACCTAATGATATGATAGTTGATACAACTATGTCACCTTTTGAATCACCAATGTCATCTACAAAACTCTTATCTAATTTCAGAATATCTACCGGAATGCTTTTAAGCATATTAAGTGACGAATAACCTGTTCCGAAATCATCCATTAGAATCTTGAATCCTGCTTTATGTAACTTATCAATTGTATCTATTAAAGCATCCGTTTCGGAGAATAATGTTGTTTCTGTCATCTCCAATTGGATATATTCAGCCGGCACATCATATTTCTTAAGTATTGCTGTATATTCTTCTATAAATCTTGAATTATATAACTGTAACTGAGACATATTAACTGATACAGGCACTACATTATAACCGGAATCTAACCATTTTCTTATATCCATACATACATGTTCAAACATATATTCATCTAATTCAACTATGAAACCATTGTTCTCAAATACCGGTATGAATTCATTTGGAAAAAGCATACCACATTCTTCATTATACCATCTTACAAGTGCCTCTGAACCTGTTAATTCACTATTTGATGAATTATATTTGGGTTGATAATACACTTTGAACTCTTCATCTTTAATGGCTTTTTCCATCATATTTTCAATTTCCTGGTCTCTAAGCTCTTTCTGTCTCAATGTATCATCATATATGGCATATACTTTACTATGCTTACCTTTAATAGATTTCTTAGTAAGGTCTGCCCTGTCTATCGCCGTATCAATATTAAAGAATTTTCTATCTACCGGATATATACCAATCGATAGAATTATCTCATAGTTCTTCTCTTTCTGGACTCCACGTTTCTGTGCAGTTAACGATAACATTTCCATTCTCTTTATGACATGATCCATATCATTTGCCTTCAGGAACAATACGAACTGGTCTGCTCTGTAATGTGCAAATACTTCTCCTGTCTCTATAATGTTATTAATCTCTCTCCATATAAATCTTATAACATTATTACCTTCTTCATATCCAAAAATGTCGTTAATATATTTGAATTTATCAACATCTAAATCTACTAATGCATACTCATCTGATGCACTCTTAATAAGTTTGTCTACATCATCTTTAAATTTTGTAAATGATTTGCCACCTGTTACCTCATCTACATATGCAATATGTTCAATCTTCTTTCTATTCTTGTTCTGAAGAACTAATACCACAAGCAAGGTTGCACCGTAGATAACTGCAAATATATATACTAACTGATTAAACCTGTCTAATGACTGAGCCATATATTTATTAAACTTATCATGCGATATAATAGTAATTATCTTCCAGTCGTTCACATCCATAGGTCTAACATATGCTATCTTCTCCTTATGATATTTTATCCTTATAAATTCTGGTTCATCAGAACTTATTGCCTTAGATAACTTATCAATTGTACGTGTTGGATTATCTAATTCTTCTAACTCATCTATAAAATTATGAGTTCCTATCTTCTTATCCTCAGGCTTATCCTTGCCTGTTGTATCAAAAACTATAGTCCCGTCACGATCCACAACCCATATATCTTTCTCTATCTCCATATCATCTTCATTAATTCCATATTCAATTTCGTCTGTGTATTTTTTGGCATAAAGAACCCCCACCACGTCTTCTTCATGTTTGATTGGTATACTATAAATATTATACTTCTTATTTTCATCAATTATTGTATTAGTAATAACGTATTCATTGTTCATCGAATTAACAAAATATTCTTCTGATGAAATATCATATTTATCCCCATTAATATCACACGCATTACCGTCTTTGTCTGCCATACCAATTAAATAAAATTTTTCACCTGTCCTAACAGACTTGATTTTGTCAACTTCTGAATCACACTTTAATTCAGATGTATCCGAAATATTTTTTGTAAAGTATTTTAGATAATAGAAATTATCAGCAATCTGTTTCTTTATGTTCTTAACTACCTGATCAGTTTCACGATTAATTTCCTTTTTCTGTATGGTGTCATATCGACCCTTCATATAACTTATATATATGCTTCCGATACTTATAACAAGTGTCATCAAAATAATTACTACAATAATCGAAGAAGATATTCTATTTTTGCTAATTTTCAAAGTACTTCTCTCCTTCTTGCCAAAACACATTTTCTATATAAATTATACCTTATCCGGGTTAATTTATCAACAACTTAGTGTAGTATTTATTTGTTTAACAAATGAATTTCTTCTTCTGTAAACTCCCTATATTCACCTGTTTTCAAATTCTCATCAATTGATACTTCTCCTATCTGTGTCCTCTTTAGATATACCACATAACAACCTACTGCCTTCAGCATTCTCTTTACCTGATGCTTCTTACCCTCAGTTATTGTTATTTTACCTGATATAGTCTGTCCGTTTCTCGGGTTTCTTGCTGCTTTTTCAAACTTTGTACCTGCTATAAGGTTTGAAATTTCTTTAATATTGCCCGTTCCGTCAACTTCAATGCTTTCAGCCTTGAATAAATCTTTTTCCCCTATAAGTTCTACACCGCTTTGTAACTTTCTTATCTTCTCATCATCAAGAATTCCCAACGCATGAAAATAATATGTCTTTGGCACATGAAATTCCGGATGCATGAGCCTCTGATTAAATATTCCGTCATTCGTTATGATAAGAAACCCCTCCGTATCCTTATCAAGCCTGCCAACCGGATGCAGAATATGTCTCATATCTTCCGGAAAATAATCCATTACTGTTTTATGTTTCTCATCTGTTCTTGCTGTTATACAACCTTTAGGTTTGTTAAACATATAATACATTTTATCCATTGCCTCTCTTCTGATATAATATAAAAGCTTTCTTTACGAAAGCTTTTACTGTGCAATAAGTGCAATAAAATGAATTGACATAGCAATTCACTTTATCGAATCAGACTAATTTTCTGACTATTTTATCTGCATATCTAATATTTTTTTATATCTTCTTTTATCCATTATCCTTTTGACCAGAATCACAATTCCACCAATCATAAACGGAAATATATATGTAAAACAACGATACATAAGCATTACGGCTACTGCCTCTGCCTTATCTGTTACTGCTAAGAATAACACATAAAACATTGCCTCTGTTGAACCACTTGCCCCGGGTGATGGTATAACTCCTATGAGCGCTGAAGCTAAAGCAGATATGCATAAACCTCTTATTATATTACTTATATCCGTATATCCTAATACAACGCATGGAATCATATACCAGCCCAGATATTTAATCATATTAAGCAGGAGAAGTTTTAACATTGTTCCCTTTTCTTTAAGCATTATCCTGCTTTCTTCCCTTAATGACTCTAATTTATTTTCTAGTAATTTTATACGTTCTTTTAATTCAATATTCTTAATTACTTTTTCAGCTAAAAACAATAAAAAATCATGGATTTTCTTCCAGAGTACCACAGTAAGAAGTGCTATTGCTACAAGTACCGTTACAATTACGCCAAGTAATACATACTCAAAATACTCACTATAGTATTCTTTCATAATTCCATAATTTCCTATGAAGAAGATTAAACACATTAATACAATGGCAATCTTCTGGACTATATAATTAATCGTAATCATTCCAAAACTATTCTGCATCGGAACATTATATTTATGAAGATAATACATTCCGGAAGCAGCCGTACCGCTTCCGAATGTAGTCAGCCTGAAAAATGCACAATAATAAGAACATCCAACTCCCTGATACCATTTGAAATTATCATTATATCTTTTAGCCATTACATAATAGGCAAGTCCATCTGCAGCATTAAAAAATGTACTGCATAAAATAATAATAAGTAATGTTGCAAATGTCATTTTGCTAATCTGCTCAATTATTTCTTCTGACTGTCCGCCAAATACTTTGCAGATAACGCCTATTATTATCGCTATAAATACAATATTTATTAAAATCTTAGCTCGGTTATTCTTCTTCAATTATATGTTCACCTTTCATCTTTGGTCAGAATTATTTTTCTAATACGGCATCATATCCGGCTTCTTTAACTGCTGCAATCATAGCATCTGTTGAAACATTTTCCGGATTGTCAACTGTTACAAGCTTGCTTTCTAAGTCTGCTCTAGCTGATACTCCATTTAATGAATTCAATGCTTTCTCTACGTGTGCCACGCAATTTTTACACATCATACCGTCTACTCTTAATACTATCATATTTTCTTTCTCCTTTTCAACTGTTGTTTTTTTATTTGATATATTGTTTATATTAACTTTATTATCTTTATCATTATTTTCTGAAGTTTTTATTACTTCTATGCCAATAGCATTTTTACTGTCTGTTTCCAGCTCATCTCTATCTTTCTTAAAGAATCTCAGTCTCAAAGCATTTGTAACTACAAATACACTGCTAAGGCTCATTGCTGCTGCACCGAACATCGGGTTTAGCTTCCATCCAAATGCATTATAGTACACACCTGCTGCCAATGGTATTCCTAATATGTTATAGAAAAATGCCCAGAATAAATTCTCTTTTATATTTCTGATTACACTTTTACTTAATCTGATAGCGGTTACAACATCTAATAAATCATTCTTCATCAGAATAATATCAGCGCTTTCAATCGCTACATCCGTTCCATTTGAAATCGCAATTCCGACATCCGCGCTAACAAGTGCAGGTGCATCATTTATTCCATCACCGACCATCGCAACTTTTCTTCCTGTTTTCTTAAGTTCAGAGATAACCGACTCCTTATCCTGTGGTAATACTTCAGCAATAATATCGTCTAATTCAAGTGATTTTCCTATTCCATTTGCAGTAACTTTATTATCACCGGTCAGCATTATAACTTTTATTCCCATAGATTTTAGTTTTTTTATTGCTAATGGACTGCTTCCCTTAATAACATCTGCTACTGCGATAATTCCGATTAATTTACTGTCTCTTGCAAATAATAATGGTGTCTTACCCTCATTTGCCAGATTATCTATTGTATTTTTCTCATTTTCACTTAACTTAATACCATTTTCATTAATGAACTTCTCATTTCCTGTGATAAATCTGCTATTCCCTGCAAATGCTTCAACGCCTTTTCCAGATATTGCATTAAATCTTTCAAGCTTATATCTGCCCATATGTTCTTTAGAATATTCAACGATTGCATTTGCTAATGGATGTTCACTCTTTTCTTCTATTGCATATGCGATATCTAAGAGTTCATCTTCGCTCATACCAATTGCACTTATATCTGTTACGACAGGTTTACCAATTGTTATAGTTCCTGTCTTATCGAAAACCACTGTATCAATGCTATGTGCAACCTCTAATGCTTCTCCAGATTTAATAAGTATTCCATTCTCAGCACCTTTTCCCGTACCAACCATAATGGCAACAGGTGTAGCAAGTCCCAATGCACATGGGCATGAAATAACCAATACACATATTGCACACGATAAAGCAAATTCAAATGTCGCACCTGATATAAGCCATACCACAAATGTTATCACTGCGATAGCCATTACTACCGGCACAAATATTCCTGATATCTTATCTGCAATCTTAGCTATCGGTGCTTTACTTGCACTTGCTTCGTCTACAAGTTCTATTATCTTAGAAAATGTAGTGTCTGCACCAACTCTTGATGCCTTTACCTTAACAAAACCTGTCTTGTTAATTGTAGCTGCGATAACTTCATCACCTGCTGCTTTTTCTACCGGAATACTCTCTCCTGTAATAGTAGCCTCATCAACACTAGTACTTCCCTCTGTAATAATACCATCTACAGGTATATTGCTGCCCGGTTTAACTATTACTATATCAGATACTTTAACTTCATCAACAGACACTTCTTTCTGTTCGCCATTTACCTCGATAATAGCTTTCTTAGGGGCCATATCCATAAGTTTCCTAAGTGCTTCACTCGTCTTCCCCTTAGATTTAGCTTCTAAGAATTTACCTACTGTAATAAGTGATAATATCATAACTGATGATTCGAAATATAAATCATGATGATATCTCATTACTACTTCCATATCGCCTGCACCAAGTGCATAACTCATTCTGTATATTGCAAATATTCCATATATAAGTGCAGCACTTGAACCAACTGCAATCAGGCTGTCCATATTAGGATTCAAATGAAATAATGCTTTAAAGCCTCTCTTAAAATATATCCGATTAACATATAGAACCGGAATACACAATAGAAACTGTGTAAATGCAAATGAAACTGCATTACTATGACCTGACAGGAACCCCGGAAGCTGCAGACCGACCATATGTCCCATAGAAACATACATTAACGGTATAAGAAATGCAAACGATACTATAAGACGTCTTTTGAAATCTGCATATATTTCTTCATTAGCTTCTGCTTCTCCATTAGTTTCAGTTTTATCACCAGCTTTATTAGCAAAACCTTTTCCAGCTTCATTATCTGAGGCAACTTTTGCTCCGTATCCTGCTTTCTCTACAGCTTTAATAATATCATCACAACTTAAAATATTTTCATCATAGTCAGCTACCATACTGTTAGTCAGAAGATTAACACTTGCAACAGATACTCCATCTAATCCGTTCACAGCTTTCTCAACTCGTGACTGGCAGGCAGCACATGACATCCCGGTTATACTAAACTTGTCTTTCATAATATTCTCCAATCCGCAGGCATATTATGCCGGAGGATTCGCGAGCAAAATTTCAGATTTTGCTCTGCGATTAAGGCTAAATGTGGTGCCTGCAACACATTTAGCTGTGAGAAAAATAATCGTATCAACATTATTTTTCTCGCTATTCTCCATTTCTGAACGATTTTTGCAATATTATTTCGATATCTTACTTATTATTGCCATCATTTCATCAACTTTTGCATCTCTTTCTTCTTTTGTCTCTGCACAATTAATACAGCTCTTCAAATGTGCCGAAAGCACTTCTTTGTTAGTTGTATTAAGTATTGCTGAAGCCGACATTAATTGTCTGGATATGTCTATACAATATCGGTCCTCTTCAACCATTTTAATAATTCCATCTATCTGCCCTCTTGCAGTTTTAAGAAGTCTCATTACTTTATCTCTGTCTGCCTGCATTTCTTCACCTCGTTTTCTATGCAATATTGTGTAATAATTTGTTTTATTAGCCTTACGATAAATGTTTGTTTTATACCCCCGGGGAGGGGTGTGTTATATTATATATAATACATTTTATTTTATTTGTCAATTAACAAAAAGCATTATAAATGAATTTGATACAATAATTCCTGATAAATTGCTTTGAATTATCGCATTTTCCACCTATAATGCTCTTTTTGAAAATGTTTTTCAATATTATCAACTATATATTGTTTATCGTTTAATCTTCCACATCTTTAATCAACTTATCAAAATCATTTTCATATAAGGAATCCTGAATCACTCTATATTTTTTGAATTCACTTACATATCCTTGTTTTGTAAATGTATCTAAAACTTTTGTTGCCCAAGTTCTAAACTGAGTCGCTCTCTCAGAATTAATACGATATCCCACAGCAATAATAGCTGATAATGAATAAAACTTATATTGGTATCTTTTTCCGTTATCGGCAACTTGTGCAAAATTTGCACAAGTTGATTTCTCATCCAATTCTCTTTCTTTAAAAATGTTCTTTAAGTGTTTCGTAACAACACTTCTGTCTACATCAAAAAGTTGTGAAATAGCCTTTTGAGTCAGCCATACATCATTATCCTGTACTCTAACCTCTATTCCATCTTCTCCTGCATCACGAGTAAATACAAGAAAATCAACTGTACTGTTTCTTATTTGGTAATTCTTTGCTCATAAAGGCTATCTTTTCAAAGATGTGTTTCAACCTGTCATACTTATCTGGATACAAGCGTTTCATCTCATCACTCTGATATAAACGCTTTACAATTTCCGCAATATACAGACCTGATTTCATATACAAATCAATGAATGTTTTATCTGGCAAATCAAAGCATCCCGGATTTTCTTCTTCCAGCATATCGACCATCTTTTTCACCATTGTCTTTGGTGTAAAAATCTGATTCGTCTTCTGCGGTGGAATATAATCAAAGATATCTTCCACACTTTTTTCATCGAAATAATCCGCCAGTTTCTTCTTCAATGCAAGAAATTCTTTCACTGAATCATCGAATACAACAGGGTCAAACAACTGACCTTCAAACTGATAATACGTAATTTTCTGTCTAAAATTCCGATTCTATTGTGAATCGGGATAATCTCACCAGTTGCAGCATCATAGCGTGATACAAGATATGGAGCTTCCCCACAAGTGATTTCCAATCGTTTAGAATCCACATAATCCTTCCACGATTTTCCGTCTGGAAACTCAATCTTGTCCTCTGTAGGAATCCATTCATGGTCTTGTTCTACATTGAATACATTCTCACGACCGAACCACTCTGTATCACAATGATTATTCATTTTATTGCAAATCCATGACGGAGTAAATACCTCTGCTTTCTTTCGTGTACGAAGTGCCTGTTCTTCCATGCTCTTTGATACATGAGGACGAATATCAACTGAATTGCCTGAAAGAATCTTTTTTGTAATAGGCATTGTAAAATCAACACCATCATACGCATCCGTGGCGAAAATGATATTCTTTTCAGTTATTCTATCCTTCAAAAGCAAATTCAACGCTATGCTTACTGGATGAGATTTCAAGTCAATTATGTCTGACATAAAATTTTCCTTTCTCTATCCATATATTTACAATAAATAATTTTAACATTGCATATTGCAATGCTATATCTATCTTTCATATGGTACTTTAAATGCTACAAATAAAGTCTCGTTATTGGCTTTTCTACTTTTTAGATAATTCTACAAATGTATCTTTCTCCTTTGAATTTATTTTCGAGAACGACTTGCAATGGTAGTTCTTTTATATCTCCTGCCATTGGCGGAGTATACATTTATAAATCTTCAGCTTTGTATATAGAATAACCCTCATAATAATAACTATGGTCTATTCCTTTCATATACACTTCTCTATCATTAATCTTATCTGTCAGTGCTTGTTTTAGAATATATTTTATTTCAATATCTTTTATCGGACTTCTTTCCATTGCCATCAGATAATCCTCTTTATCAACAGCACTCCAATCAACTATCATATTCAATTCCTTTTTTAGAATTAAATCAAGCCATATTCTGGTACTTCGTCCATTCCCCTCTATGAATGGATGTGCTATATTCATCTCGACATACTTCTCAACAATTTCATCAAAGGTTGACTGTGGCATCTTCTCAACATTTTCAAGAGCAACCTGTAAATACATCACTGGTGCAAATCTAAAATTACCTTTTGCAATGTTTACAGTTCTAACTTCACCTGCAAAATCATATATCTCATCAAATAAATATTTATGAATTGCTGCAAGCATCTTAAATGTTCCAACTTCATAATCATCTAAATATCTATTTTCAAATAATTCAACAGCTTTTTTCTTACTTATCTTTTCTACCATTCTTGCAAGTTCTGTTGAATCGGTAATGTTAAGTTTATTATCTAAAGCCATACTTATCTCCTGTCATCACTTTAAACAGTTTTCTTATCATAAACATAATTATATCATCTGATTTGCATACTTACAATTACAACTTTCGGGTTCCGGTAAGTTTAAAATTTCAAAATTTCATATTCCAACAGAATACGATTGCAAAGCAAATTACTTATTTATTTTATAAGAGCAAATATCCTCTTCGATACTCTGAACTACTTATGTGACATTTCCTATTCAATAAAACTAAAAGCCTCACAAAGCCAATTGATTCTGACTCTATGAAGCTTTTAATAATATATTTTCTTATACTATTCTTATACCATTCTACTTTATCTTAGTATGCCTTACCCCAGTATACCATTGCTTTTGCAGGTTTACCACAGCATACACATACATCTGATAAATGCTCCTGATTAAATGGCATACATCTTGATGTAGCTGTTGTCTCTTCTTTTATCTTATCTTCACATTCCTGATTACCACACCACATTGCTTTAATAAAGCCTGGCTTATTAGCAACTGCATCTTTAAATTCTTCATAATTTGTAGCTACAAATGTATGGTTATCTCTGTGAACTCTTGCTCTTTCAAGCATTTCTTTCTGCATTGCCTCTAAGATTTCTCCGACTTTATCGTTCAATTCATCAATTGAAACTGTAATCTTTTCGCTTGTATCTCTTCTGACAATTATTGCCTGATTAGCTTCAATATCTCTAGGTCCCATTTCGATTCTTACAGGAATACCTCTCATTTCCTGTTCTGAGAACTTCCAGCCAGGACTCTTATCGCTGTCATCTACTTTTACTCTGAAATTAGAAAGCATATTCTTAACTTCGTATGCCTTGTCTAACACGCCCTCTTTTTTCTGCATAATTGGAATAATTGCAACCTGTGTTGGTGCTACCTTTGGTGGAAGTACAAGACCTCTGTTATCGCCATGAACCATTATAACCGCACCGATAAGCCTTGTTGTCATTCCCCATGATGTCTGATGAACATATTTCAATTTATTATCTTTGTCTGTAAACTGTATACCAAATGCTTTAGCAAAGCCATCGCCAAAGTTGTGGCTTGTACCTGACTGAAGTGCTTTACCATCATGCATAAGTGCTTCAATTGTATATGTTGCTTCAGCACCTGCGAATTTCTCTTTATCTGTTTTACGTCCTCTTACAACAGGAATCGCTAATACTTCTTCACAGAAATCTGCATACAAATTAAGCATCTGCTGTGTTCTTTCTTCTGCTTCTTCTGCTGTTGCATGAGCTGTGTGTCCCTCCTGCCATAAGAATTCTCTTGAACGTAAGAATGGTCTTGTCTCTTTCTCCCATCTTACTACTGAACACCATTGATTATATACCTTTGGTAAATCTCTGTATGACTGAATTTCATCTTTATAGAAATCACAGAATAATGTTTCTGATGTTGGACGAACGCAAAGTCTTTCCTGTAACTTATTTAAACCGCCCATTGTTACCCATGCTACTTCAGGTGCAAAACCTTCTACATGGTCTTTTTCTCTCTCTAAAAGACTTTCAGGAATAAACATTGGCATATATACATTTTCTACGCCTGTCTCTTTAAATCTTCTATCTAATTCATGCTGGATATTTTCCCATATTGCATATCCTGCCGGTTTAAAAATCATACATCCCTTAACACTTGAATATCCCATAAGTTCTGCTTTTTTAACTACATCAGTATACCACTGTGCGAAATCATCTTCCATAGCTGTAATTGCTTCTACTAATTTCTTATCGTTTGCCATTTTATCCTCTTTTCTGTTTAATATAGAACCGGTAGTTACACTTATTATTCTTAAATGTCTAAAATTAATTCCTGATAAATGAATATAATTTTGCAATGTTTTGTGATATTTTTTGTGATACTTTTATATCGCTTTATCCGACATTTTCTTATACAATAATAATGCCCCAAGCTAAATATAATAATATCTAGCTTAGGGCGAATAATCATATCCGTGTTACCACCTAAATTCAGTAAACTGCACTCATTATCTTCCTTTTAACGGTGGACCTCCGTTGAAGCCTACTTGCAAATAAATTGTTTTCGGTTCAAAGCTCTGAGACTGGTTCACTATTACTCCGATAAAGACTTGCACCATACGTCTTCTCTCTGAAATCTTCATAATAACTACTATCTCTCTTCATAGCCTTTGCTATATTAATTAATCTCTATAAAGGTATCATAGAGATTGGTTAAAGTCAAGATTTTTCATATCTAATTACATAATTAATCAGGTGATTTATTCATGTATTCTTCTGACAATTCTATATACTATATCTGATTCATTTGTTAACGGCTCTCTCTGTGCAAAGAATATAATTCCATCTGTAGGTGCCTTAATCTGTTCTTTGACTTCTCCCTCAAATGGATCTATAATTTCCGCTACGACTTCCCCATAATGCACTTCCTTGCCGATTTTCTTTAATTTTCTTAAGAAGCCACCACTTCCCGAATAAATATTTGTAAGTGAATCTTCATCTATAACATGGCTTATATATCCGCTAAGACTGTCATATCTGATTATTCCCATTCTTGTAAGAAAACGAAGAACCGCTGATACTGATTGTTTAGCCTTTTCTTCATTAATTGTCTCATTGTATCCTGAATATACTGAAAATGCTGCTGTCATCTCGTTCTGCCAGTTATAATTTAAAGTTGTAGTGTCAATTGGCTGTGGTTTTCTTACAACTACAAATGGTAATCCGAACAGATTAGCAAGTGAGGTGTTCTGATAACCTGTCTCCATCATTCTTATATGTGGTATAAATTCACCGTCCGCATAAAATGACGGAAACTGTATTCCAAATGTATAATTCTTTACATATTCCATAATCTGTCTGGCAATTCTCTCATTTGTCTTACCAAATTCTCTGCCCGGATATGCTCTGTTAATGTCCTCGTCCTCCACGCCCCAGAATTTTCTTCCAGTATTTAACGCATATGGATTAACTGTCGGTATAACAAGCACTGATTTATTTGCACAGATATTTCCGTTATGCTCAAGTCCTTTTAATGTTTTCACAATCTGCGAACATATATAAGTCTGCTGAATCTCTGTACCTCGCATTGAACCGATAATACATGCTGATTCTTCACCTTTTCCAAATAAATATCCATTAACTACCATATCATCTCTGTATGGCGATTTTATTCTGCATATTTCTACCTTATTCATTGTAATCCTCCTAATCCCCACATATAAGTATTCGTGCCAGCAAAGCACCCTCATACACCATCGGAAATTCTCTTATGGTAAATAAGATTCCATCATGATTAGCCCTGACTTCCTGAAGCACTTCATTTTTCATAACATTGACTATTCTACCTATAAGCTGTCCCTCTTTCAATTCTGCAAAGTCACTGATTTCCGAAATAAATAATCCAGACTTATCAGCTCTTATGAATTCCACACCATCATCATTGCAGACCGGAGCCTCTGATACATTGTATTTTTCTCCACTCCAGATTTCAAATTCCGACATCACATTGAATATTCCCTCAACAATCTTATCTCCATCAGCTTTATTGATTGAGTTACCTATGCCACATTCTACTGCAAATGCAGGAACCCCCATACAATTTAAGCTATGTGTAAGTGTCGAATCTGACACAGTGGGATTTGGATTAATCCATATTACATTTGCATTTATAAGTCTTGCATATGGTAAAACTTTATCCGCAAAATCCTCATTTAATCGTACCTGCAAGCTTTCTCTTGAGAAGATGTCACTTCCATGGACATCGATACATATTGAAGAACCTAAGACATTTTCCGTTAATGCAAATGCAATTCTCTCCATCATTCTTCCGTTTGCCGAACCTGGAAATATATGGTTCATATCAAGCCGCTCTTTTGGTATTGTATGGATTGCATTGTCTAAACCTAACATATTTACAGCCGGGTAAATGTCTACTATCCCTTTAAGACAATCTCTATTCTCCTCTATTCTCTTAATGAGTTCATAGCAGATATACTGTCCCTCCATCTCATCTCCATGAATTCCTGTTACAATGGATATTCTTTTTAGATTCTTCTTTTCTAATTCATTATTACTTAACTCTTTATATTCTTCAGGCACTAATCTGTTTCTTACAAGCTTTAATCTCTCTCCTACCGGTAATTCCAGACTAAATATATTCTCATACATATCTATCATTCTCTTTCTAAATCAAACTAATCTACCACAAAAAAGGAAAGCCTATTCTCCATCCCGTAGAGCATACTAAGCTTTCCTGTAGTGCGGATGACAGGAATCGAACCTGCACGGTCTCCCACTAGATCCTAAGTCTAGCGCGTCTGCCAGTTCCGCCACATCCG